>Ga0209645_1000019_pt1 | contig 74759 bp, 87 predicted proteins | sample ETNvirenome_6_30_FD_184070 | JGI IMG/M metagenome (GOLD analysis project Ga0209645, IMG submission 184070) | Marine viral communities from the Pacific Ocean - ETNP_6_30 (SPAdes) (version 2) | ecosystem: Environmental > Aquatic > Marine > Oceanic | place: Pacific Ocean | collected 2013-06-19
TTCGTCAAGTTGTTCTGCTTCTTGCATTTCTTGACCGATTTGTAATTCGCCTTTATCGATTGCTTGTGACATTTGATTAGCAACTGCTGGATTGGTAACAGTACCAATTGCTTGACCGTCTTTATGAATTGTTTGAGCACCAGGCTTCGCCGGCTCTAGTGAAAGTTCTTCAAACATATTTTTTAACGAAGGTACTTGAACTCCTTCGACAACTTCTACTGTTTCAACTTCAGTTGATTCAGTTAGTATGTCTGCTGGTTTGCTAGGAGTAGTTTCAATAACAGTTTCTTTTTCAGATACTTTATCGAACTTGTTTAAGATGTCTTTAAAATCCATAATGTCTTCCTTAGTACCCTGCTGATGTCTCAGGTTTAGGTCCTCTTTTAATGTCAGTCATCGGACTCTTTTGACCTTTAATTGAATCATCTGACCAAGGCTTCCAAGGATCAAAAGAATCTTTAGTGTTCTTTTGATCTGCAGGTAAACCTACTTTACCTACGTTTTTGTGTTCTGCATGTTTATGAATGCTGTCTAAGTACTTATCACCGTATGCTTCACTGGCTTCTTTTCCATTGTCATTCATTTCTTCATGTTGTAAGAGAGGTGTGTCTTCCATTTCATTTTCGTATCCAACCATTTCTTTGTCGATACTATCATCAAATGCTGTATTAACTAATCTTACGTAATTAATATTATGACCTAACAATTGTGCTAATTGTTGTACCATTGGTTCTGTTACGGGATATGCAAACTCACACTTAAAGATGTGTACTGGTTCGTTTGATAAATTAGGAAAACCATATGGTGATTTCATAATAGGAGTTGAAGTTGGGCCTTTGATTTCTTTAGGCTCAAACTTGTTTAAGTTATGTTTAAATAACTCTAAGAAATTTTTACTACAGTCGCCAGCAATTTTGATTGTACAATCGTAAGTGTGAACTGACTCTGCAATGTAATGTTTTAAACTTTTCATATTGTATAGTTCCCGTATAATATATTTATCATTCTTCGTTGTTTTTTGTAGTTAGAACTCGCAGTAATTCATTGCGATCTAAATTTTGGGCGCCGTCCCCCAAAGGTATATTATCTATCTTTTCTTCCATTTTTGCTTGTCGTTGATCTAATGTTGCTTTCTTTAATTGTAGATCAATCATCTTTAACTTCTTGTTTAACTTAGCAGTTTTAGCGGTTATAGCATGATTGAGCATATTACTAGCAACACTAAAAATGTCGCCACTAAAACGTGAATCAACTTGCATTCCTAAGTCCATTAAGTCTTGGAAACTAGTTTCTGCTTTCTTACTCAGTTCATCCATTTCTCTGTCTGATGCTTCTAGTCCTCTTACTGTGGGTAAAGCAGTTTCAATCTTTTCTAAATTAGTCAATGCTTCTTTAGTAACTTCTTCTGCTACTCCTGGAATAGGTTCATTCAGTTCATTTTCTTCACTGGATGCAATATCAAATAATTCTTCAAGTTTCTTTGTCATATATCTATTTAGTTACTTTCCACGTCCATTGTAGAAAAGGTCATCTTCTGTAACTACTCTAAATTTAATACCCTGTGCTTTACAGAATGCTTGTGCTGATTTCCATTTAGCATGATTAATAGCAATTGTTGCTCGTTGCTTTGCATTTTTAACTTTTTCTGTTATAATACTTTCTGCTTTAGGTTTTATTTCTATTAACTCTGCGTTTGTTCTTCCGTATTTGTCTTGGTAAACAATAAAAAAGTCTGGTACATAGTTAGTACGTCTGCCTTTAAAAGGATGCAAATAAGGAATAACGATAGATTCACTAGCCCACTTGATCACTTTGTCATTAGTATCGCAAAAGATCATAAATGTAAGTTCCCAGCCCGAACGATACTTGGGCTTACCTTTCCCTACATATTTGTGTGGATTTCTTACAGTATAGATACCTTGTGCGTATTTTTTTCTACGAGGCACTTGTTACCCCTATGGCAATATGTTGCGTTGTACTGCTTGATTAGGAGCAGGCACTTTTGATACTCCATACAATGCTGTTTTTGACTTTAATAAATTGAGATAAAAAGCCATTTCTGTGTTAACTTGTATTGCTGTTTCTACATTAGTTTTAAAGTAATCCATAAAGATTTGAATGTTTGTGCCTGTTTGTTGCGATATTCTAAACAATGTTGTTGCAAACTGTGATGCAGTTTGTTTAGTTCTTTCTGATTCAGGATTGCCTTTTAAGACACCTAAGAAATATGAATAAACAGAGTCCCAATCACTAGCATTGACTTTTAATGGCACACTATAAAATGTGTCAAAAATTTCTAATGTGTTTTCACGAGGTGTTAATTGTAATGCCATTATGTTGCGCCTCCCGTGCCGCCACTTTGTGCGCCTGCATTAGGCGGAGTTTCTTGTGTGTTGGCGTTATTGGCGCCAGTAACTATGCCTTGGTTAGCAATGTTTACCATCGATGGTGTTGCACCATCAGTAGGAGTTGCAGTATCTCCACTGTTTCCTAAACCTAATGCACCTAAAACTGCATCAGTTATTCCATCTGTTGCCGCATCAATTGCACTATCTACGATTCCGTCTATGTTTTGCCCTATCTGTAATACGTCTCTGATAGTATCTAATGTGTCACCACTGCCTAAGTTTGATATTCTATCTATTAAATCAAAAGGATTATTTCCGCCTTGTTCAAGTGGGCTTTCTCTGCGGTCATAACTATCTGGTCCTGCAAAACCTACTACTTCCTCTGATCCTTCACTGTCTGGACCTATGTCACCGATTTCTCCTGTATTATATACAACAGTTTCATAATCGATAGTCATTCTATTTTGCATTGTGCCGCCACCGTCTCCATAATCATATGTGTCATGGTCAAATGATGTAATGATTGGATTAATTAAAGTGTACGCAATATATTGACCTGCCCACAAACCATATACTGTAATATTATTAAAGAAAGGAACTTTTTCTCCGCCGTCTGCTCTATTGCCACCTTCGCCTCGGGCATCTCCCCTATAACCATATTCAGTATCACCTGATATTGATGGATCATAAATGTTACGTCTATTATAATCTTTTACAGCCGGCGCATTAGCAAAAGGAGCAACAATAGGATTCCAAGAATCTGCATAATTATATCTGTAATATGCGTCCCACATTGCAGTAATTTGTGATGCATTATCATCATGGAAAGTTATTTCTATCGGTTGATATTTAATTTTTGATTGAATCAAACGTTTTCTATTGTATTGATTCATTTCTGTTACATCCATGTTGAATGTAGGGAGTTTAATTTGTTTGACTAATAAGCCGTAGTTTTGTCCTGTTGGCGGTTCATATGCTGTAGGATTAATTTGAAACCAAGTATGGAAAGTAAATTTGACTTTACCTGCATTACCTTGTCCACCCGGCAAGAAATTTTTTGCCGCATGTGAATAGTCACGCAGGTATACTCGACCCAATAACTGATCAAGTATTCCAGTCTGTACTGATTCTAATGCTCTATCTACTGGTCCTGATGCCATATATTTCTCCTACAAGAGTATTTATCTAAACTATATACCCATAAAAAAACCGGTCGAAACCGGCTTTTTTATTTAAAATAATTCTAATACTTACGTAGCAGTACCAATCTGACTTGGGAATGTCTGTAAACCAGACTGTCCAACACCAGCACCCGGTACGCCGTTTAGATCGCCGCCAGCATTTGTCTGGACTGCGTTATCGTAACGTAGAGTCATAGCAATAGTCACTGCATCAGATGTACCATAGTTTAGAGTCTGATAGTTTGCTTGTTGTAAGAAACAACCTGCTAATGACCAGTTTTCTAATACTGTTGGTGTATTGATACCGTTACCACCGTCTAAGATTTGAATTTCAGTTTCAAATTTATAATCTCCGCCTGCTGCCGCTGAAGACTGCTCGTAGAAATCTAATTGACGTTGTAACTGAGCACCAACTGCTTTGGATACATTACCAGAAGCATCGTCTCTGACGTTGATAGCAAGTGTTTGCCATGTGTGTTTACCAGCAAGATAGACACGTGAGTTGTACACGTTCATAGTGATTTCATCAAACTGAACTTGTGGTCTCGCACAATCTACTACTTGTCTAGTAAGAATAAGTGAAGAATCATCGTCAAAACCAAAATTAATAAAGTTCACACGGAATCTATATTGAAGTTTTGGCATCAACAAGTTTTGGTTAGCGCCTCCCTCAGGTTGTACCGAAAGTTTTGCTAATGTATCTGAGGCTGTTGCCATTGTTAATCTCCTGTTTTAATATATCTTAATATATATTTATCTTTTTAATTCAGAGAGGCCGAAGCCTCTCTGTATATCTTTTTTATTAAGATCCTGATAACTCACCAGTGTTGAATATTCTGACCGGAACGTAGATAAACTCAGCGGCTTTCACGGGCTCTACTGCTATGTCAATCCAAAGTTCATTTCGATCAATTCTTGCTGGAGTGTTGTTAGAATCATCACAAACTACTGAGTAGTCATATAATCCTCGTTTTGAAACTAGATCCTGGAACAATGATTCGACTACTGCTTTAATAGACTTTCTTGTTTGAGGGTCATTAGGTTCAAAGACAAATGGTCTTGCGGCTAATATTAATTGTCTACGTATGTAAGCAACTAATCTTGCTACGTTTACTCTGTCTAATGCAGATGATGAATCAAATGAAGTTTTGTTACCATAGTTCAATAATCCATTACCTGTAAAGAATACCATTGGGTTAATAAAGTTAGTGTATAACACATCTCTAATACCAATACGTGTTCTGATTGAGTTAAACTCGCCTTCGTCATCGATGTATCCGATGCTTGTAGCATTATCGATTATACCACGTCTAGTACCTGCTGGTGCTAACCAAGGATAAGCAATATTGTCATTACGCAACATAGTTCTTGTCATCATGTGTGATGATGGAACAGCAACTAAGTTACCTGATAGATCACTAGTGATACCTGATGGATAGAACAGACCCATATAAGTATTTCTACTTACAAGTCCGTCTTCACCTGTAGTTGTTGCACCTGCGGCGTTAGTTGCCCAAGCCTGAATTTCAGTTGCATCATCTTTCAATCTCATTGGTGTATCACCAACAATGTAAGAAGTCTCACCTCTATCAGAGTTCAATGCTATCATGTTAGGCTGTAGTTCAGGATAACCTGGAGTTGCTTGTAAGTTGAAGTAGTTATCTTCATCTCTGATTGCAACGTTAGAGTCAATTGCTGAACGTAATGCTTGTGTTACCATTGATCTTTGTGCTTTACGACCTGCGTTCATTGAACCGTCAGACGCATCGCCTGAAGCAGATACCCATGCATCTTTTTGTACTGGTAAAGTATCAGATGGGAATCTGTCACTGTTAAAGTAGTTTACACGATACTGCTTAACGTTGTATGAAGAACGTCTTGTGTTCCAAAGCAACATACCTTGTGGGTAGTTACCTGATAAAGGAGCATCAATATCTAAGTAATCACTTCCTAACAATGATTTGATAGTTGGTATCGGATCATTTGCAGGGTTAGTTGTTCCGTTAGTTGCCCAACGTGCATCTTTAAATAAGATACCTTGTGGTGTAGTTTGATCAGAGTTGTCGATTAAGACCCACTTATCAGTAGCACTACCGCCACCTGTTGCTGGAACTGACTGCCATCTGTATAGTAACGGATAGTTCTCTAAGTCAGAAGTATCTAACCAAAGATCACCGTATACTAATGCTGAGCCGTCACTTTGAAGTGTAGGCTCACTAGCAGATACTAAAGGTCCTGCTGGATCAGTTGCATTTACGACTGATGGGCTAGGTAATCCGTTTGAATCATAACCTTGTTGACTATAACCTTTCCAACCACCGTCATAATTGATCATAATGTCTACTTGATCAGTTGATGAGTAGTACCAGTTAGTCATGTTGCTAGGTATTGCAGTTGGTGCACCTTCATTTGCTGTTAATGAATCAGCGCCTGTAGTAGTTAATGAGAACTCTCTCCAGTTAGATAACTGAGTTGTGAACGCATCTGCGCCAGTACCTGTGCTTAAAGTATAAGATGTAACAACACCTGCTGTAACACTTGTGACTTTTACTTGTAAATCATTTGCTGGTGAAGCACCGCCTAAGTCTGTACCTAAGAAAGTAACTACGTCACCTACAGCATGACCTGTACCACCGTTTACTACTGCATCTGGATCAAAGTCATAGTAACCATAATCATTAGTTACTTGGATTGATAAACCAGTACCTGCGCCTGATGAAGAATCCTGTACAGGTTGAAACCCGATGTCATCTCTAAATGGTCCAGTCTTACAACCTGCTGTGTTAACAGTAAATCCTGCTTCTGCAAATAAACCACTTGAAATACCTGTGTTGTTATCAAAATCATCTAAGATTATAACACCACCTGAAGTGTGTTGAATTTGAATTGAACCATCATCGTTTACACTTGCTGAAGTGTAAGGAATGTTCGCCGCTGACCATGCAGTTACAAAGTCAGATGCATCAGTAGCATCACCTAAGTTAAATGTATAAGGGCTACTTAATGTAGATGAACCTGGAGTTGAAATTTGAACTCTTGCTACATATGGTCCTGAAGTAAAGTCTGGTGCAGTGTTTGTACCGTTAACTACTGTTGCGCCAGTTGCTATTCTATAGAAGTAGTATACTGGAGCCGCTGTGTACTCACCGTTAAATCCATATTGTGCATAAACACTTCCTGCTGGAATTGCTTGTCCACCTGTTGAGTCTGCTGAATAGATTTGTGCCCAATCAGAGTCTGCAAAAGTAGGTGTCTTAGGAATGTATGAAGATGATGTAGAATCATATTCAGCAATTACTGGTTGTAATCCTGTTCCGTCAACCTTAATCCATACAGAACCAGTTGGAGCAGGCTGAGCCTGTCCTGATTGCCATAATGGCTGTTGAGCAGATGTACCATATAATGCTCTTGGCTGGAAGCCAGTTACGTTAGTACCTGTAAATCCTAAGTCAGTAAAGATAGTACCTGTTGCGTTAGCAAGTCTAATGTAGAATGGTTGCTCAGGAGTACCTTGATCTCCACCTGTCTGTGAAGAATAAATTTCAAGTTTATTATCAATTACTGCCGCTGAAACATATTCCCAACCTAATGAGTTAATATCTGCCGCTAACTGAGAAATAGTATTGTTAGGAGCCGCTGATACAGTAAGTTGTGCTAAGTTTGTACCATTAACGATCAGGTCAATTGTATCACCTTGTGTTAATGTAGGATTAGATGTAGGTGCTGTGATTGAAGGCCATGCCTTAAACCAATCTTCTGAATCTAAACCAACCCATGTGTTCTGACGATTCTTGTACCAATATGTAGGTGCATTGTCGTTGTTAGGGTTTCTGTAATTAGGGATTGCAACTACTGCATAGTCACCGATGTTTCCTACTGATTGTAGAGGTGTACCTACTGACACTAAAGTAGAGTCAGAGATAACGATTGGTGCTTTTGCTGTAAATGCTCCTGTTGTTGAATTAAACTCATTGATTCCCCATGTAGAAGAAGTTGTGTTTAACCAAAACGAACCGTTTTGAGGTGCCCCTGTTGGACGACCTGTTGATCCTACTAAACTTGCTAGATCAACGTCTGCTCTTAATACAAATACTTGATTTGAAATACCAAGTGCTGAGTAAGCCGCTAATAGTCCATATTCATTTAACTCATAGCCTTGTAACGGAGTACCGTTTGCCGCTGTGTAAAAGAATGGGTTACCGTATAAAGTAACTAGATCACGTTGAGAAGTTACTCTGTATAATTTACCTGCGTTTGCGGCTGTTGTGGCTGCCGCAGTTGCTGTTGATGTTGGATCCGCTTTATCTTGTGCTGTTGCTAACAAGAAGAAGGGAATCGATGCTGTTGCGCCTGGCAAGTATTGACTTTCATCAATGATGCTTACTTCTACGCCTGGTGATGTTAGTGCCATAATAATATTCCTTTTGTATGATTTTGAGGGTTACACCCTGATTGTTTTTTCATACTATTATTTATCTTGTTGTACAAAAAATTATGGTTTAACATACCTTCGAAGGCATTTTCATAAATATAGTTATGAGTTTACCTAGACCAATTTGCAAAGTCTGCAACAGAAAAGTGTGTGCCATTAATTATATTAAGAATGGCAAACGTCATTACAGGAGTATGTGCAACCAATGTGGCAAGGTAAATAAAACAAGAAAGCCTATATATCTTTGGCAACGAGCAGGATATGAAAAACAAGACACTTGCTTTTTATGTGGATTTAAAAGTTTATACTCTACGCAAATGGTAGTGTATCATATAGACGGAAGACCACAGAACACAGACTATACGAACTTAAGAACAATATGCTTAAATTGTATTGAAGTTGTAAAAAGAAAACATGTGATGTGGCACAGAGGAGATTTAACTGTTGACTATTAACTCCATGTGTTTATGTAAGTCATCAATTGTGCCGTTGTTATCAACTTGATAATCATAATCTAATCCAACACTACTATACTCACTAGCATGAACTCCTAGATCGACTAATCTTGCTAGTGCCTGAGGATTTTCATAATAATTATAATCAACTGCATCATTTAACCATGCAGGCTGTTCTCCTCGATTGACTCTGAGTGTAGTTCCACCTGCATTTTTAATTGCTTCTACTTCATTTTTAAATCTGCAATCAGTAATGACTACGTTATCTTCTATTTTACGTAATTGATTTTCGATAGATGATACCCAGATATCATTGTGAAATGATCGTCTGCCTACTTCAGTTCCCCAATACTGTAGTACCCAACGAGGAGTGAGATGAGGCATGTCTAATCGTTTTGCCCACCACTCATCAACTTGTTCTCGCCACTCTCTACTAGATTGAGTTGTTCCTTCTAACATTTCTCTATCCCATCCAAAGATAGCAGATACGCAATCCTTTAGAGGACCTGCATAACTGAGTTTTCTGAAGCCGTGAAATCTTATAAGATAATCAGCCGCAGTATCTTTGCCACTGCTGATAAGTCCTGTAATGCCTATAATCATATGGTAGTCCTGTAGTAAAGTAATAACATTGTACAGGATTTATAAAAGAATGTCAAGTCTTTTTGGAAAAATGATTTAATATTTTATCTATTGCAAACTCATTTATAATAGCGGTATTAGGATGTACGCCATCCTTGAATATATCTGGGTGTGATTTTTTTACGGATAAGATATTTTCATACTTAGACATTTCACTTGTTAATATGTCTAAATCTTTAGTTTTGTATGGGTTATTATAATGATCGAAACTTTGAAAATGTGATGTAGGTACCTTATATCCTACAATGTCTGACAACAAATCTTCCATTACAAAATCTGCCCAATCATAGTCATTTGGTCTATGTAGTGATGCATGTCCACCTACGATTGCCCACTTAGCATTTGGACACATATTTCTTATTTCAGATACTGTCTTGTTAGTTTCAGTCTGCAACCAATCAAGGGTATCTGAAACACTTTCAGTTCCGAAACGGTGAACATAATTTGGAATATGTATTGGAAGAAGTTCTTCTCTTCCTAACTCAGTATAAAACCAAATAATCAAATCAACTTCTTTGTACTTGAGCCTATCCTGCAAAAAAGTTTTCCCTTCATTGAGAGTCTGTAAATTAGTGCCTCCAAATATAGCACAGTTAAAGATTAAATGACCTTTGAATTGGAACCATCTAAGTTTATCATTCTTAGCACTCCATTGAGCATTGGGTTGTGAGTTGGCGAAATAACAACCCCAACTATCCCCGACAACTAGAATGTTCATTTAACAATCTTCCCAGAATATATTTCATCTTCGTCTAGGTGTATAGTCATTGCAGGTGGAATAACCCAAAGTCGTAAGATTTTATGTTTAGATATATGTTTTAATGGAGGACAAGATCGATATAGTAATTGCCATTCTTGGTCTAATACATATTGCCAATGTCTATAATTGTATTCAATATCTTCAATGATGCCCGGACTATAACCGTTTGCATTATCTAAAAAAGATATTATTCTTTCATGTGCGATATCAATATACTCTTGTTCTGATGTAGAAGTATCAGTGATTAAATCTGGTACACTTGTATATTTTCTAAATGTTTTAAATCCTAACCCTTCTAATGTTTTCTCCTGTAGATCATATTTACTGATTCCCATAAAAGGTTTTTTAGTTGCAATAGGTTTCCAAGTTTTTTCTGTAGTAGAGTAGATATCATGTTCCCAAAAAGGACGAACCTGAACGTCTTCGTTTACTTCTACTTCGGTATGTCCAGAGTTAGGATTATCAAACCATGTTTCAGGCATAACAATCAATGATGCATCATTCCATTCATCAGGAAAAAGATAGTTAGCAACATCAAAAGAATTTACAAGACCTGCTTTGTTTACTTCACAAAATGAATCCCCGGGTAATGTTCGTTCTAGTTGACTATAAATATTTTTTAAATCTTCAAAACTTAAATCTTCATCAATCGCATCCAATATCGGTTGATAATCTTGTGATATAGAATCTTTGAATGCACTATACTCATTTAACGAGTTTGTCAAAGAGTAATCTAATCTATCAAGTGTGTTTTCTTTGAAGAATTTATACAACAAAGGCAGTTTATGAACTCTACCTGAAATATCACCTATCAACCAAAGTGCTTTCCGATCTCTTGCATTACTCCAATCTCTAGTTGTGTCTAATCCATAACTTCTTTCTTCGGTTCCTTCGGACCTTAATAAAAAGTATCGAGGATTGTGACCAAAGACCATGTAATGATCAGGCAATTCATTTATGTTAACTCTAGTCCCTTCATGGAATAGATACACATGTGTCAAGTTAGGAAACATTTGACTTGTATGTAAATATTCTAGTGTTTGTTTTGTAAACTTTGTATAGTCATAGCCAACTTGTGGCTCATACAACATAAAACTAATAATTAAATGTTCGATATTTTGCGTGTCATAAGGTTCGACAGAATCAATGTGCCCGTCAAAGGGTACATTACGATCATGTCCGCATTCTACATTAATAGACCAAATTGTATCTGTGAATTGACAACTGTGAATCGTCATGCAATGTGATTAGCCCTGTATCCAAGTAAGAGGTTGAGAGTAATCTACGTAATCACGTAAATCTTTGTGACATTGTTCTTGTGCCGCAAGACCTTCTGCTTTCATTGCCGCACCGTTGAGAGCAGTTCCACCTGCGGGTCCTGCAATAGTTGAGAATTTCTCACGTGCTTGACCTATAGTAATCATGCATGTTGCTAACACATAATTTTCTATCCAAGGTGCAATGCCTGGGTCTTGTAGTAAAGTTGTTTCTGGACGTAAAATGTCAGCCCAAATAAGAACCTGTTCTCCTGATCCTTTGAAGTCTCTAACAAATCTAATTGTTTTAGTTACTGGATCAAAAGTGTAGATAACAAATCCACCAAACATTCTAGCGGCTAGTTCTACATATCCTGCATAAAAGTCATATGTTGCTAAACCACCTGCATAGTTATAGTTCAACAGATACGTGTTTAAGATAGCAGATGAAAATGGATCAAATGATGATGCGGCTGGACCTGTTTCAAGACCAATTGTACGTCTGAAACATTGTCTTACATTAATAAACTCGGTTGGTAGTGTGTAAGTATCTTGGTCTTTATCTATCGTCAATAAGGTATAAGACTCTTGTACTGAGTTTTCAGCACGTTGCCTATATACTTTAATTGCATAGTTGTATGCCGCTTCGTAGTGTTCTGGATCTAATTCTAAATCTACAATGCCATCACCCAGCCTAAAACGAACCTGGTCGAACATATTCTCTTTGAGTTGTTCGAGGTTTTCTCCGTTTGGTACTGCTAGTTGTTCTGATGACATATTGATAAATTCCTATTTCTAGTATTTATCAGTCTAAATGTTTTTCTGTTTTATATAATTGTTTAAATCAGTGGCTCTGGATAGATGTGCGTCTGCTCCATGATGACCATACTTAGCATTTGGGTTTATCATGCCTGCTTTTTTATACTTTTCATAGAAGCCGTAGTCATTGTCTCTGTACATGTAATAACGTTTAGCATCGATCTTTGATAGATAAGGTCTTAACCATTTCATGTTTCGATTGTTAAAAGCAACACCAGAGTTAGTCATTAGATATCTAATGTTTTCTGCTTTGAAAAAATATTGCAATGATAAAGCATCCTTAGCAGTCAAGCATTCAGTATAAATCTCTGAATATACCAAGAATCTTTGTGCTGTTAAAAACTGTTCCTTTTCTTGTGGAGCAACATGATGTGGATCTGTCATTGCATTTACTTGAACTGAACTTAAAAATGATGGGTCTGCCCAATCAGCACAAGTGTCTTGGTCAATACCTACATCGTGCGGGACAGGTGCTTCTATTCTACAACTCTCTGCCCAATTGACTAAAACAAAAAGGTTGTTTGCTTTATTTGACACCAAATCTTGGTTAAGTGTAAACCAATTTAGTACACTACGATGTATTGCACCATTAGAAGAACCGTTTCTTGCAATATTGATAGGAGTATGATCCATCATGTTTGCTAATTGGTTACCGAAACTTGCTTGACGATTTGCTGGGCTTGATAAGTTCCCATCGATTTCCGAACCAGCGGCATGACTACACCCCGCAATCAACATATAATTTGCCATATAATTAAAACGCCTTTAAAATAATCATTGAATCGTTGAAACGACCCTTCGGTTGAACACCGACTGCTTTAATAGCATCAAAGAATTTACGTGCCGCAGGCTTGCTACCCATAATCTCTTTAATCTGTTCTTTGGGTTTACGTAATGTCTTAATTGCACTTTTAGACTTGTCAAATCCATACAAAGTGTTACCCTTGACAAACATTTCTCCTGCCATTTCTTCTGCGACATAGTGATGAAGTTTTCTTTTAGAAGTATCATAGCACCATGCTTCTTTAGACATGTGTAGTTCTGTTGGTCTGATACTTTCTAGTTTTAGTTTAGTTGCTTCACATTCAAAACTCTTTTGATACTTCAACTTCTGTGTTGCTTTCTCAGGAGTAATTGGCTTAGTTTTGCGTTTAGCCCTGTTTTTAATCTTAAGAGCCTGATATGAATTCAACACTCCGATCATAGAGTCATATGCATTTATAATGCCTTTTAATTTTCTTTTGTTAAAGTGACTGTATGCTTCGACCAATTGCTCATCAGTGCCTTCAATTACTTCTTTGAATTCTTTCTGTTCTTTTGTATAACTATCGACTAGTTGAGGTATATGATTGGGTAAAGGATTGTATGAGTTTAACACTCGCATGATTGCTGTATTAAATTTAGCATCTGCTTTAATCTCATCTTCAAAGAATTGATCCATGATGCCATCGATCTCTCCACCTGCTTCCATTAACTTGCCAAGCATGATTTCTTGTATAGAAGGACGATTGGGTTTGTCTTTTGCTTTTTCTTCTTTTACTTGAGCAATCTTTTTACCTTTCTCTAACCATTCTTCTTTGAGTTTGGCAATATGATTTATATGCCCTTCTGGCATGTACCCAACTCTATTTAAAAAATAAACAGACGTACCAGTAGAGTTAAAGTTCCAATCTGGATTTCTAAGAATAATCTCTCTTTCTTCTTCAGTGTAGCCAGATTCTTTTTTGATCCAAGTTTTAAATTCAGTCAGTCTTTTCTTATCACTGATTTCTGTACGAATAAAATATTGGCAGTCTTGGTATGCCTTTGCCTGTCCTTCAGGGTCTTTGATGTCTTTGTACTTTTCCCAGTCAGGTTCGGGAGTTAAATAAACTGTCTTTTGTTTACGTCTTGCCATTTTGTCCCTTAATGAATTTAATGTTCATACTTAGTGTTCGCATTGTACACGGATTAATTTTCTAATTCAACCTTTATTTACCCAAATTCTTCGTCTCATTGTATTGAGATAAATATATATATGCCAAGATTAAGTTTATACCGGGAACAGAAACAAAACGATTACCGTTTTTTAGACAGAAGTATTTCTGAGCAGTTGACTGTTGGCGGTACTGATCTCTATGTTCATAAGTACGCAGGGCCTTTAGACCAAGGACCATCTGCTGACTTCACACAACCTCAGTATAGTTCTATGGACCCAACAAATATACAAGATTTGTTGTTCTTAGAGAATAGAGATAGAAAATATGAAAAGGATATTTATCGATTACGGGGCCATTATAACGTACAAAACTTAGACTTTGATCTAAGTCAGTTTGGCTTATTCTTAAGTAATGACACTATTTTTATCAACGTGCATTACAATGACATGATCGATATCATAGGCAGAAAGTTAATGGTAGGTGATGTTATCGAACTACCTCACTTACTAGATTACAATCCCTTAGACGATGATGCTACAGAATTTCCAGTAGCATTAAAAAGATTTTATCAAGTCACAGATGCTAACTATGGTAGTGAAGGTTTTTCACAAACATGGTATCCTCATCTATGGCGTATCAAATGTGAGAAACTAGTAGACAGCCAAGAGTTTGCAGATATCTTACGTCAACCAACTGACAAAGACAATTACTTAGGTGATTGGGATAAAAACAAAACATACCCTGCAGGGTATACAATGACATTCGGTGACAAAAACTATATCGCACTACAAGATGTACCACAAGGAACAAAACCCGGTGACACTGATCCAGATCCGTATTGGGAACTGGATACAGGTAAAACACTTAAAGATGTATTAGGTCGATATAATGAAAATATTAGAATTAACGATGCTAACTTAAAAGAAGCAAAACGTATTGTACCGAAAGCCGGATATGATACATCTAATTTATATGTCGTACCTGGTTATGGTATCTTTGAAGCAAACGGTGTACCATCTGACAAAGAAAATCAACCCGCACCTCCTGTCGATGTACGTTCATGGATGCCTGGCAATAGTCCACTGACTGCTACTGGACAAGTCATCACAATGAAAAGTGACAAATACAAATACGACTCAACTGGTATAAGAATACCTAAAGAAGTTATTGATGTGATGCAAGCCAAACATGGTGAGCAAGATATAGACTTAGAAGCAATGATAGCAAAGTTTGTACAAGCAAACTTGTCAATTGCAGTTGAAGCACCAGAGATGTCATCAACTGGCTCAGGTCAGATGGAAGGCACAAAATTATTAACAGTTAATATAAGTGGTCCTGTTACAGGTCCATATGGTACTGCTGACAACACTTATGCAACAGCAGACCAAGATCCTACTCAGCCAGGCTTTACAGGTACAGAGCCATACGGTCCAAATACAATGGACTATCGTGCTGACTGTGATCCTCGTTTTCAATACATTGCAAGATATACTCCACGTGACTTTGGTTATACATCAGGTTACTTATCAGGAGAAGGCACTCCGCCTAATGGTTTGCCGGCAGGCGCTGGTATTTCATTCCCGCAAAGTCCACAAGTTGGAGATTATTTCTTGCGTATAGATTATACACCCAATGTACTGTATCGATGGTCAGGAACTCTTTGGTTAAGAGTTAGTGAGAATGTAAGAACATCTACAGGCTTCACTGAAGAAGATACATCACAACTTTCAGGATTTATAAATAACGATGCTGAAATATTCAGCAACAACGATGAGGCAAACGTACCATCTGCTCAAGGACTAAGTGGAATCTTAGACATTGCACCAGATAACAATCCACCAAGTGACGGGACATAATGGCACAATATTTTTACGACAATCAGATAAGAAGATTTTTATTACAGTTTGCTAAAATTTTTAGTAACTGGTATGTAACTGCAGGGAATGATCCTAATGGTAATCCTATTCTTGTTAGAGTACCTATTCAATATGGAGATGCAAGTAGACAAGCATCAACAATTATTGCAAACAACTCAGCAAGTAATCTTCCTTCTGCGCCTTTGATAACTTACTTTATCAATGGATTAGAATACGATCAAAGACGTACACAAGAACCTTATTTTGTAGAGAAACAAAATGTACGTCAAAGAGACTATGATCCAACTACAGCCTCATACGGAGAGACACAGGGTCAAGCATTTACTGTTGAAAAGTTGATGCCAGTTCCGTATACACTTAGACTACAAGTAGACTTTTGGACAACTAACTATCAACAAAAATTAGAATTGATTGAGCAGTTAGGTACACTATTCAATCCATCATTAGAAATTCAAAACACTGATAACTTTATTGACTGGACATCTTTAACAGTTGTATATCAGGATGGACTGACGTTCTCATCTCGTACTATACCACAAGGTACAGGTAATCCTATTGATGTTATGTCATGGAAATTCTATTTGCCCATGTGGTTAACAACATCTGCTAAACTTAAAAAGTATGGTGTTATTAATAAGATTATTACTTCTATCTTTGAGGGTAAAACACAAGAAGATATGAAAGATGATGACTTGTTATTAGGTACAAGACAAAAGATATCTCCATATGGTTATCAAGTATTGTTTATAGGCAATTCATTACAGTTATTACCACAAGATCAACCAGATCAACCTTCTAATTTCTCATTAGATAAACCAGAGAATCCAGATACTGATATCTATTGGTCATCTATCTTAAACATGTATGGTGCATACCGCGGAGGTATTTCACAAGTTGCATTACAAAATCCATATATGGATACAGAGATTATGGGTACAATTGTTATTGATCCTCTTGATGATCGTTATCTAATTTATAATGTCGATGAAGATACATTACCACAGAATACATTAGACCCTGTAACATCAGTTATTAATCCTCAAGTATCAGGACCAAACAACGGACTACCTGGACCTATTCCTAATGTGAGATATTTGTTAACACAAGATATAGGTTCTAGCACATCATCTTGGGGTACAATTATAGGCAGTCAAACAGGTACATCAACATTACCTGAATCACAAGTTGCAACAACAATGACTCCCGGTACATTATATCAAATTGCTACTATAGGTACAACTGATTTTAGATTCTATGGTGCTCCAGATAATAATATAGGTACTCAGTTTACAATGAACAATGTACAGCCAGAAGGTACAGGCACAGTTTATACTGTTGTAGAAGCAAAAGCAAATGACATTATACAATTCAATGCAGATATTATGACTTGGTTTGTTGCATTTGATTCTGTCATCAACCAAGATGAACTTGAGTATGTAACTAACTTAACTACAGAAATTCAATATCGTTGGGCATCTACTCCTCCTGATTCAGTTCAGCCTGGTTTGCCTGCACAATGGATGAAGTCTTACGAAGGTTATTATAACGAAGGCGATTACAGTATAGTTATTTAAGAAGCACCCTGTCACCTACTAAATAATTGTATGGCGATTATTATAAATCAATCTGCTGGTATTTTCTTTTATTGTAAGTCTACCAAACGATCTCTATATCTTTTAAGAAACGAATCTAAAAATCCTACGTGGTCTATACCAGGTGGCAAGATAGAAAAGAATGAAACTCTATTAGCAGGATTAAAACGAGAATGCTTAGAAGAAATTGCATACTGGGAAGATGATTTAAAATTAGTGCCCATACAAAAATTTGTCAATAACACATTTGCATATCATACATTCTTTTGTGAGATAGAAGAAGAATTTCCCCCTATTTTAAATGATGAACATTGTGGGTATGCTTGGGTAGGTGATGACAAATACCCAAAACCTCTACACCCCGGACTATTTTCTACAATTAATATCGATAATGTAGTAGAAAAGTTATCTAGTCTAAAGAATCTCTAATAGAAAGCCCTCAGAGACGTTCTAAGACGCATAGTTTACTTTTGTGAATAGATAGATGTCGTTGATCAACGTTGCTCAGAGGACGATTTACACGGTCCTAGGAGCAGTAATCAGCACCATTTCGATCCAGCATTCTCAGTAATGCAGTCCAAAACAAGTTTACATGCTCGTCCGGTGAGTCATTAATTCGTCCTATTTTATCCCATTCTGCTTCAGAAGGAACTGATAGTTCTGCACCAGTACGCAGGACATCGACTTGAATTTTACAGGCGTTTTCAAGCATATAGAGATTATAAAGAGCCTCTGGAATATTTTTGGCTACAGATAGTAAGCCATGATTTCGCATAATCAGCAAAGATTTATCGCCAATATCTTTTCCTAATTGGGCACATGATCTAGTATTAGGAACTTCGATACAATGGTAATCGTAATAGTTTATTTTGTTTTGTACTTCACCTGATTGTTGTGACAAGTTCATCAGTCCTTCTTTCATACATGAAACTGCGATTCCCGCACGGGTATGTGAATGCAAAATACAGTTTACATCTTGTCTAGTTTTCATTATTGCTGTATGAATTGCATGTCCTGCATCCATATAAGATTCTCCTGCTAAGATTTTTCCATCGAAATCAACCTTAACAAGATTAGATGCAGTTACCTCATCAAACATTAAGCCATAAGGGGTAGTCAAGTAATGATTTTTATTTTGAGGTAGCCGAACACTTAAATGAGTAAAGATTACATCTGTCCAACCGAAATGATGAAAGAGGTGATGGCAAGCGGCGAGATCGCATCTTAATTTCCATTCAGTATCTTCCATATCATTTATTTAACCCAAAAAGAAAGGGTGACTAGCACCCTTTCTTAACCTAAATAAAATTTAGTGTGACATCCAAAACTCAATGACTGAATAGCCTAGAGTTCCTGCCACCATACCTGCTCCGATAAGCATCCATCTCCAACGTTCTAATGCAGTAATCTTAGTTGCCATTAGATCGTGTGACTCTTGGTTTGACTTTTGAAAGTCATGTAAGAGTTTATGAGTTGATGCATTGCCTTCTTTAATTAATGTTTCACATTCTTTAATATCATGCTTAACATCATTTAATGCAGTATCAAACTTTTCATCCAAGTTTTTAAATTCGACTTTGAGAACCGCAATTTCAGTGTCGTACTGTTGTAATTGCTTTTGTGCGTTACTCTGTGCCATGATTTAAATACCCCTTAGATTATAAAGATTCGACAGTTACAATCGGATATGGTTGTCCACCGTATGTGTCTGCAGGGTATGCGGTATTGAAAGATATAATGTAAGGGTTGCCAGAAAAGTCTAATGCTCGTCCTGAACCTTTAATTCTTTCTAATCGTACAGTACTCGCATCGTCTAACGTTACAGTAACAGTCATAGTGTTGTCTGCTAATGCGCCATCAGCCGAATCGGCTAAAGTACAAATACCGGTATTGCCGGATCCATCATCAACAAGATACTTTCTCGCACCTTTTTGTCTGATAATAAAGCCGTCACCTTCTATGTTAGAGCCTACTTTGCATCTACATACAGTTTGAGGCCCTGTCTGAGTTGTGTTACCAGCAACAATACGATAGGTATTTGATAAACCTGCAGGGTTGTTATATGTGGTATCAACATCAGAATTTTTCGATGTTTTCATTGGTCGTCCCATTTTTTGATCTCCTTATATAATATTAGTGAGTGACGTTCTAGGTCTACGCGGCGGGCACCGCATAAGTCTCGTTTGATGTTATCTTACAAAACAAGAACATTCATATGTATTTATAGTTTTTGCGTAAAAACGTTGGTTAGAGACGACCGACTGCTACCTCAATAATAGACATTTCTTTGCTAGTTTTGTCTTCGATAGCCTTGCCTACAGTCATGCCAGGATGCATTATAGTAGCAACATGATACCAAGCAGTTGCACCGCCTTGACCATCACTTACCATAATATCTCCTTTTTCACACGTGCCTGTCACTTTACATGGTACTCGACCTTGTAATGCAATAGCAACTTTGTGACCAGGGCATTCTGCATTCATAAGATATGCTGGATTAGTTGACACTACACCTGCTACTCGTCTAGTACCTACTTCATTAGAAAGATGAACTTCTTTAGTGCCACCGAAACTTACTACTGTACCTTCTTCGTAGTCTGCTTCTCCTTCATAGTATTCTGCTAAGTCAGCATATGTTGCTTCTAATTTAGATCCTGCACCCAATGACCAATTACCTATAATAGCACCCGTTGTATTTGCATTTGCTGTTGCTGGATCGGTTCCAGCATGTAATTCTGTAGTGTAAACTTCGTTGAATATGCCGAAGTTAGAACCTGATACGTTACCACCTGATACGTTACCAGTTGCGGCAATATTTGCAATACCAGTAAGATTAACACTTCCATTACCTGCGATGTTACCACCAGATGGCATTGAAAGTCCACCAGTTCCTGTAATAACTTCCGTACCTTCTATTGTTGGGGCAAATACTTTTCCTGTTGCATTAACATTTCCCGCATCAACATTTGCAGAAACAGTTAATGATGATAGTGTACCAACTGATGTAATGTTGGCTTGTGCGGCACCTGACACTGTAGCGGCTACTGATGCTAATGCTACAGTACCTGATACATTTGCGCCAGCAACTGCATTAGCAGTCGCGGCAAAGTTAACTTGACCTGCAACGTTTGCTCCTTGCACGTTTGAAATGTTGCCTGCATCTCCTGATAAAATACCTACAACGTTCCCTATGAACTGATCTGCGGCTACTCTATTAGTAAATGTTGTGTGCGTTGCATTTGATGTGATTTCTTGGAAGCCTAAAGTGATAGACGACCCTGAAAGATATAAATCTCTAAATCTATTTGTATTGTTTCCTAAATCATAAGAAACATTTGCATCTGGTGTAATGTCTCCTGCTACTTCTAAACTTGAAAGTGTGCCGAGACTAGTAACATTTGGTTGTGCGGCTGTTGTAAGTGCACCAGTCAATGTTGAACCTGAAACATCATATGTTGCTTCGACATTACCTGATACGAATTTTGCATTAGCAGTATCAAATGTATAACTACCGCTGACATTAAGTGGTTTATTACCTGTTGCAGAAGTAGATACTAATGCTGGGAAGTAATTTCCTGTAGTAAGATTTCCTACTACACTGTTGTCTGCTACATTAGCATAATCAACATTTAAATTTGCTACACGTGTAGTAGAGTCTACGACAATAGGTGTCGTACCTGTTGCTACATTTGAAAATAGTCTGGATGATGTGACTGCTCCAGTTGCATTTAAGTTTCCTACGTTTGCATTACCATTAACAGTTAAAGTTTTACCTGCACTAAAGTCCCAAGTAAAATCTCCATCGCCATCGATGACACCTGAGTTATTATATTGCACACTTGTATTACTACCCTGAGCCGCTGATCCACCTGTTCCACCGCCTACTGATGCAACTGCTCTACCACCAACACCATATACATTTGCTGTTAATCCTGTTGTTGTGCCAATTGGCTTTTCAGGTCCTGCAACACCATTTGCATAAAGAGTATCAGAAAGTACAATAGTTGTTGTTGTAGGTAATGCATTAATATAGTAAGTGCTAATCGTATCTATTAATGAAGTTGCACTATCCATGTTACCTGTAAATCTAACAGGGTCATTCAATGAAAATACTTGTGAATTACCTACAGTAATTCTTTTGTTTGAAGTATCTGTTGATGCAACACTTGAAAATGCATAATCAGTAAATGCTGAGGTATCTACTGGAGTTGTTAAACTTGTATCTGAATATAATGAGAATGTATTTGCAGTCAAAACGTTAGCATAATATGTGCCACCGTTTAATTCAGTCATACCAACTGCGCCAGTGATTGTAACTTCTTGTCCTGATGTTAAAAAGTTTTCTGTTGTTGAAGTAACAACGCCAGGGTTGGCTTGTGATACATCTTCTATGTATGCTGTAATTGTTCCTTTAGGTGTCCAAGATAAATTACCTAGACCATCAGTTTCAATTGTATAACCAACTGAACCGCCGTCTATTTGAACATTGCTAATCTCTCCTAAGTCAACTAATCCGCCGGCGTCTCCGCCTCTGTTGACCCAGTTAGTACCGTCAAATGCTAAGACTTGTCCGTCTGCGACTGTACTATTTGATATGTTTAAGTTACCAACTGATCCGTCGATTTGACTGAATGTGATATCAGAGTATGAAGTTAAAACTTCAATATTTTCTAATCCACTAGTAGTTTTACCTATAAAGACTCTTTTTGCATCACTGGCAAAACCGATTTCTGCTTCGTCTAATTGTGGTAAATCAACTAGGTTACCAGCCCTTTGTTGAATTTTAGAGATTTGTATAATGCTCATAAGTCTAATCTTTTCCTTTGATTATACTTATTTATCATTGATTTTAAATCAATGTGGCATTTTATCAGATGTACTTAGTGTAGTATTCTTCTAACTTCTTTAGCCATTGTTGATGATACTTATCAAACTCATTGCCTTCTACAATAAACTCTTGGTATTCATAGTCTTTGCTACACATAAACACGACACCTTTCTTAATCTTTGTGCCATATAAGATGTTGTGTGCATCTGCATATGCGGCTAACTGAATAAAATAATCATCAATCCATTCACGTTTCTTGGGTCTATTCGTTTGCTTGTGATCCATGATTGCTTCATCACCTTTATGTAAACCAACTAAGTCAGTTGTGCCTGCATAAATTTCAGGATAGTATAATGTAACTTCAGTTCCCCAAAATTCTTCACAGTTGACTAGACCTTTGTCAACAATTTCTTGTGCCATAATATGACTTTGTTTGCTGTATGGATTAGATCCGTATTGTCCCATGTCTCCAGTGTCACTTAACACATAGTTTTCTAACCATTTATGCATACGTGTTCCGCGTCCTGCGGCTTCAGTAGTGATCTCTTGTGCCTTTTTATGTCCAACTCTGTTACGCCATTCTTGTAATGATTTTTTCTTTTCTTCAGATTGTGTAGCAGATAAGATAGTCGTTACACTAGGAAGTTTACCTCCGTCTGGTGTAAGATATTTACGTGAACCATCAAAGTTTTTCTTTTTTAATTCTTGGTATGGATATTTTTGTGTTATCATTATGGCCTCATATGATCTGTTTCTGGTTTGCCTGCCCAGTTTTTATTTAAGTAATCTAATCCCAATTCATTGAAGTAATAGACGTTTCTGCAAAATTCTAGTGGGTAATAATTTAGTGCATTGTTAGGATTATGTTGCACTTCTTTTTCTGTTTCTGGAGTATGTATTAATATGTCATGTAACTTGGCATGTTTACAATCAGTCACTTCAATTTCATCATAACGTTCTGCAATTTCTGCCAAAACAAAATCTGCAAGATGTTTGTGTCCTTCTACTGTTTCATGTAAGCAAGGGGTCTTTTCAAAATCTTGGGTGATTTCATTAAAATTACGTAGTTTTCCCGGATGCAATTCTAATTCATTTGCTAAAATTGTTTCATGCTTGTCAATAAACTCATTTACTAATCCATTAGTAACTGGCATATAATCACTCATTAAATGAGGAATATTATGAGAGTCTAGTAAACTATTAATGCTTGACCAACGATGTAATTTGTCTTGTTCCATTAAACAATAATAGTGATCATCGGAGTTTAAAATTATTTCTTTTTCTAACTGAGTGTGGGTACTATAACCGTCAACAATATAAAAATGATGAGGTAACTGATTCGGTGGCACTTGTGACAAATAGCATTCTCTACGTGATGATTGGGTGTATGCATGTATATAGAAAGGATTATTGTCATGCAAAAGGTCTTTATAAAAGTATTGCATCGTTCTACGAAAGATTGCTTGATTACCCTGTCCGGGTATAGAAAGATTAACTAACGGAACACCTAAACGTTTTGCAATGATAGAGGCCCAACCATCTTTGATTGGATCTGAGATTCCGTGTCCATATGTGTAACTACAGCCGTTAACGACTAAGTGTGATATTTTTAATTTCAAATTGTAAAACTCTCTCCACAACCACAACGTGCTTTTTCTAAAGGATTTATGAATTCAAAACCTTCATTTAATCCTTGTTTTTGATAGTCTACTGTGATTCCTTCAAGTATAGTGTTAGCCTTTGGATCAATTAGTATTGAAAACCCATCGTATTCATTAATGATGTCTTCTTCATTAATAGAATCTGCAAATTCAAGTTTATAAGCATATCCACTACATCCTGTAGTTTCGATACCTATACGAATTCCAACGCCTTTACCGCGTTTGTCTAAATGGGCTTTAATTTTGTCTTTTGCGATTTCTGTAACTTCCATACTTGTATTTAATACCTTAATATGTTATTATAAAGTAATTTATATTACGTGTAAAGTGGATTGGGTTTATATTTTGAAGGCGCCGCGATCTTTTTTCATTGCAGACTTTGCCATTTTATCAACAGTCTTTTCACTATCAGATTGCTTGTCTTGACCTGGCTGAATGTTAACAGGTTCATGCCCTTTGAATATTACTTTATCGCCTTGAATATTTGAGATTACACTTTTAAGAAGTGGTTTTTCTAACATCTTATACAGGTCTTGTACGTCAAGTATGATGTCATTGTCTTGGAATGTGTCGAGTAATTGATCTACAGTAAAGTTGTCAGCATCAATGGATCCGTCTTCAACGTGTTGTTTTAGTTGATTGGAAACAGCCACGATGCTGGCTGCCATTGCATTGCTGTCCTGAGCATCGACAAACTCGTAAAGCCTCATGTGCTTTACCTTCTTGCTCTACCGACTGGTCCTGTTGATACGTCTACGTCTACGTCTTCGATGTCTCCAACAACTTCTGGAGCATTAACATCTACTACGTCAGTGCCTTCATCACCTGTTACATTGATTGCAGGGTCAGAAACATCCATACTGTCAACACCAACTTCGCCGTCACCTAAACCTGAGTCTACATCACCGTCGAATGCGTCTACGACATTTCCACCTGTGATACCTGCTAATGCTTGATCAAGTTGACCTTTAACAGATACTAAACACTGATTTAATTCTGCGAGACCTTGTCCTGCTGTCTGATCAAATGCTTGTGCTTCGTTAACACCGATTTCTGTTTGAACAGAGTCAACTAATGCAGGCATTTCTTTGACTAACATGTCTGAAACTTCTTCTAACATTTTCTGTACAGAGTCAACCATGTCTTGTGCGGCTAAGATTACTTGTGATCTATTAACTTCTTCGTTTTCTGTAATGACTTTAGTTCTAGGTGCTTCAGGAGCAGTTTTATAATGCTCTCTAAGCGCCTGTTCAACAAACACTAACTTCATATATGATGGATATTCAGCGCCAAAGTTCTTAGATTCTTTTGCTTCAGCAATTAGACCTTTTACTTTGTTATGCATGGTTTGAGTTTGGACTTTGTTTAAGCCCTTAACTTTAAAGTCAACTTCAAAGTTTTCTTTCAAAGCCTTGACCGCAACTTCTTGTGTGTTTAAATCATTAAGTTTCATATTAAATTCCTAGTAATCTCTCATAGATATATTGTATTTATCTTGTTCCGCAGAATTTCTGGATTTTTTATACCGATTCTTTTTGTGTTCCTCAAAGATTCTACGTTGTTGTTCTTTAGATGTATTTATTAGTCTTTCTAAGTTATACACAATTTGTTTTTTGCGACCCAAGTCATCTTGTAATTTCGTTAATTGAATTAGTCTGTGATCTAATCCTTTATCTGATGTTTTATATCCTCTGGTATGTACAGCAATATCTAAATTAATGGATGCCATCTTTCCGTCTAGGCTATATACTTCATTTGCTCTTTCAGTATTACGATTATGAGAAAACACACAGTATGCCATTGCATTTCTAGCATTTATAAATTCGTAATTATGCTCCCAATCATTCGATGATACTGTATACAATGCAGTTTTGTCGTCTTTGCGTATTCTATATTTGCCAAAGGCTTTAATGCCATACTTATCATTACTGATATAAAGATTCTTTAATTCTTTAATCAATTCTCCTTTAAACATCGCCTTGATTTTATTACGAGCATCTTCTACATTTGTTTTCTTTTTCATACATTCTCCATAAAGTATATATTATTTAATTCAGGTGTAGTGTCTAAAAAGTTAGGCAAATCTACACTTTCGGTACCACATTTAATCATAGGTATTTCATGGCAATCTTTTACAAGATAGCCTAAAGCATCTAAGGTGTCATCAAAAACTGAATTGTTCTGTACTTTAAAATCAAACTTCCAATAATGAAAGTTACTGTCGTCTATTAAGAATCCAAATGGAGAGTCTTCTGCGTTTGCCTCTATACGATGAGGGTAATGTAATATTTCTGGGTTGCCTCGCAAACTTATGCATTGCAATATAGTATCAAAGTTTGCTTGTGAATTTCTTTGAACTTGCCATAACTGATGGTTGTCCCCAACAGGCTTTGACCTGTTAAGAACATTAGTATGAGTAATGTCAAACAATGTGAAGCAAGTTATGGTTTTCATGTTAGTATTTAGTAGCCAAAAAAAAGCCTCTAATAAAAGAGGCTTTTTAATTCTTTAACTAAAAACTTAGTTAGTGAATGTTGCTGATGCTACAACTGTTGATGTTCCACCAGTTGCTGTATCGATAGCAGATGCTAAAGTAGTTGTGTCCCAAGCGCCAGTAGGATATACTGCGATTGAAAGATCATCTGTTGCATCATTAGTAAACTCGTAGATGTAAACAATTGCTTTCTGCTGAATTGTTAACATTGCGATGTTTGCTAAAGTTGTGTTTGCGGCGATGTCTGCTAACTCAATGTTAAAGAAGTCTAACTTCGGTCCTTGAGGCTGAACAGTTTTTGCTGATTCAACTGCGTTAACGCCAGGGTTTGAATATCCAGTTGCGTCTAAACGTAATACTGGATAAAAGTCACCATTTGCTCTTGTAAATTGTGCCATTTTTCTATTCCTTTTTTGTAAGACTCGTTCCGAGCCTGTAATATTTGTTGTCCCTCACCATGAGGTTCATACTATTATTTATTCCGATTGCGAAAAAAACTGGTGATATTATTACTTTGCGGCGAGATTTTGAGCAGAAAAGCCCATTCTGTTGACAAATTTGAGTCCATTAGCAACGAAACCTTCATGTGTTTCACTGCCATCATCTAAGTATCCTTTAACAGGACTAGCCTCTGCGGCTTTGTCTAATTGATCTACGATGTTCTGTTTTAGATTATACAATGCAATCCAAATCTTAAATGCACCTATGACACCGTCTTTGTGAGCATTGAAATGGTTAGTAATTTTAGTACGCATTGAGTCAGTCATTGGACGTTGCTCAATGAATTGAAGGAAATCATTATATAAGTTAGATAAGTCTTTTGCTACAATCTTTTTATTAATGAATACAGTAAACAAAGAGTTGAATGCATTACGTGCTTGTGGTGCTGAGTTCATTAAAATGCGAACAGCATCACCATGTTGAGCAATTTCTGCTTCTGCTTGTGACTTTAACTTAGTAGGCATCTTAATCTTAGGTGTGATTGGCATTTTACTAGGTACAATTGCAACATCACTATTGTTATGTAAGTTGCCTATTGTGCCGTCAAGTGATACTGACTCATCTGTAGTTTCTGCATTTGCTGGAATAAATGTGTGTACACCTACCCCTGCTGTTTTGCCTTTAAGCATATGTCCAACTTCACTGTCTGCTTTAACTTTATAAGCAATACCATTTGGATTCATTTTAAATGAATAATAACCATCTTGGTCTTCCAATGGTTTTGCAAATAACAAATCTCCCCAATAGTAACCTACTGAGCCTCGGTCTGCTTTTTCTAACCCAGGCCAAATATTGTCAATTAACTGATATAAGTCACCTCGATTGACACCTCTATTTTCATCATATTTTCTAAATTCTTGTGGGGAATAGACTCGTCTACCTGTACCGTCTTGTTTATTGAACATGTGTTTGTCCATGATAGAAAATCTACCTTTCTGATCACGTCCAAAGATAAGAGCAGGATATCCGTCCCACTTAATTGTGATTGTGCCTGGTTGTGCTATTGTTTGTTCTATTGCACTGATTGCTTGTCTAGCACCCTGAACGTCGCCTAAGAACACTAAATCTTCTGGATGATCTAAGTGTCCTTTTGCTTCGACTAAATTGATTTTTTCTAATGTACGTAAAGTATTAGATAATGATTCACTGAGGTTCATGCTTACCTCGATTTCAGTAATGCTACTTTTTCTGCTCTAATTGCTGATTGAGTTTTAGATTCTTTAACCGCTTGTTTTTGTGGGAGTTTTGCTTGATAGAAGGTTTTAGGATCCATCGCATACATTTTTGAATACTTTTGTTGATCTTCTGCTGATAACGCCTTACCACTAGAATCAATCCACTGTTCTCCGTTATAAAAATATTCTGTTCCACCTGCATCTTTAATTGCTATGCCTGCAGGTATCTGTACAGGCTTCATTGGTGTTTCTTTTGATTTTAATTCAGGTTCTTTTGCACCTTGGGCTTGTACTGATTTCTGTATTACTTCTGCGCCAGGAGCATTCTTTGCTCCTATAGGAGTGACCCCTACTGTAGAAGTTGCCGCCCAAGCACCGTCTGCTAATTGAATTAATATGTCTCTATCAATATCTGGTTTACTTGGATTTTTTGAGTTATTATAAACATGTTCTAAGTTATCGATGATTTGATATAATACATCTTTACTTTTAGTATAGTCTACATTTTGCATCCACTGACCAAACCAGTCTCTCATAAAAACACTAAGCATTCTACCGCCTGATGTTTCTACGTCTGTTTCTTGTGCTTGTTCGTCTATGATACTTTCTAAGACCATATTCATTTCGACAAACTTGACCCATTCGTTAAGATTACCGTTCCAACCTGGATATGCCCTTCTAATTTCTTGTGTAGTCAAACCTTTATCAACTAAATCTTTAATACTGTATTGTTGCCATTTCATTCTACGTTTAGTTGGCTTTAAGGGCCTGTTGAAGCCGTCTGTTTCTTTACCGTAATTTGACATGTCAGGCTTATACTCACCGTATTTTTCATGTCCCTTCATTTTAGGATTAAACATTCTTCTCATTTTTTCTTGGAAGCCAGGCATCAAACGTTGTTTGTTATCTGGATCCATGTTTCCTTGAGAATCTGGATTGTCATCACCAGTTGCTGAACTTGGACCTAAGGGTGGGTTAATTAATCCTGCTTTAAGCCCTGAATCAAGTGTACTCAATGCATCACTAACAAAATCTCTTACAAATAATTTGTATGCTAATTTATCTTGTCTTGTTAGTCCACCTTTAAGTCCTAGACTAGGCGCTTTTACTGTTGGTCCACCTGTACCGCCCATCCCACCTTGACCGCGGTATCGTTTGTCTCCAAACATCCAGTTACTTAATTTGTTTTCGTTGATAATGACTTCATCAAACTTCATTAGTACTTACCCTTGATATTTTTTAATCGTTTTTGAAAAACGAGTCTTGTCTCTTCCTCGGATAGCACTTAGCAGTTTCTTTTCTAACTGTTCAGCCTGAACGTCATCATAATTGCGTTGGATGAATTCGATTAGATTAACCGCACTAGTAATGATATTGTTGCCACGAGACTCGACAATATGTGGGATATCTCGGTTGCTACCAAAATTTTCTAGTTCTTCTAAAAGGCTTTTAGTTTTTTTCTGCATAAGTATAATTCCTTACTACTATTTAGTCTACCATGACCATTTTGGATATTATTTGTCTTTTAAAGTATTGAGTAATGACTTTAATTTTGTACTTTGGACATCACCATTTACTCGTTTTTGCTCGGGCTCTACTTGATTTTCTACTATTTCATTAGTCTGCCCTACTTGTGATGTTGTTTTAAACTTATCCATGATAGATTGTGCAGATGGTTGTGATGTGTTGTGCGTTGGTGCATTAGTTCCTGGGTCTGTAATACGCAATGTTTCTATATCGAATGCTAATTCTACTTTTTGTCCTACCCCTGAACTTGATCTTGTCTTCATTAACTGAATTTGATACTGACCACGTTCTCTCATGCTACGTGATGTAAAGATACCGAACACGTTATCTGCTGTATTGATTTTTGATATACCACCTGAGATATGACTGTGATCAAATTCAATTTCATCAACTGAACTTCTGTTTAACTGTGATGCAGTTACGAATACTAAATCAAACTCTTTCGCCAAGTTACGTAATTCTTCTGATACATATTTGTCTTTAACAAACAAGTCACTAGGACTTACTTTAGCACTTACTGGCATTAACAAATCCAAATAGTCAACGCACATAAAGTCTAGTTTCATACCTGTTTGTATTTGTAATTCTTTGACATATGCTCTCAAATCATTTACTGTAGATTGAGCAGGCATATATTTAATTCTAAAGTTACCTGCGGCTTTTTGTTTCATCTTAACTTTCATTTCAACATTGTCTAAGTCTTTAAATACTTCCTTAGACTTTGTATCAGTCAACATAGAATCGATACGCATTGCTGATAGTTCTTCACTCAATTCTAGTGTGATGTATACGCCTGATAAGCCTTGCTCTACCCAATTGACTGATAGATTTTGCATGAACAATGACTTACCTGAACCCGAACCCCCAGCAAAGATTTGCAGTTCACCTTTATTAAAACCCCCATAGAGTTTTTGATCTAAGCAGGGCCAACCACATGATACTTGACCGTTGCTAGATTTAAGATGCATAAGACGAGCCCTAGGATCTTCAAAGTAATCGATACCTAAGTCTCTTTGTAATGATATTTGTACTGCATCTTTAATTAACTTTTCAACAGGATCATAATCACCTTTCTCTAATAAGTCTGCTGATGACATGATTGCTCTTTCTAATTCTTGTCTGCGAGTAAACGATTCAAACTCAGTCATAAACCATTCGTAATGACCATCATCTAATTCATCAACTGTGTCGATTGTTTCGCCTGTTGTTGCTTTGATTTGCGTAGAGTCAGGCAATACCTTATATTGCTCTGAATGTTCTCTCATAAACTCTGCGACAGGTCTTAATCTTCTATCAAAGTTTTCTGCGTTAAAGATATTATTGACCCTAACAAACAACTCTGCGTTTGTTATCATCATTCGCAAGAATAATTCTTGTACTTCTACGTTAAATTCTTTTAGCAATTTTATTCCTCATAACTTCTACTTTAATTTTGCTGTTTGTTGCGGAGTCTAATATACTTAGTAGAGTATTCAGACGACCATATTTAATTACAGCATCATTTGCATCTTTAATATCTTCTGACCAGTTAGGTAAAGACACATCAAAACCTAGTTCTAATGCTCTTTCGCATATACCTAATCCTGTTTTATCCTGATCAGGAACAACAATAACACGTTTACCCAATTTGTTAATGACAGCAACTTGATTGTCATTAATTGTGTCATGTGTCAGTGCTAAACCATTCATTGAGATAGCATCAAAAATACCTTCAAAAACTAATACGACTTCCCATTCATCTTTTTGTAAATCAGTACCAAATACATATCCTTGTTGCTGATCATTTATGAACTTAGGATTTCTGTCGTCCATAAATCTTATTGTACTACCAACAACTTTATTTTCATATGTATAAGGGATAATTATACCCTGTGCTTGTCTACCCTCTGCATTAGGATTGACCATAAAAGGATAGTCGTTGTGTTGCAATCCTCTCTTGTTTAAGTAGTCAATGTATACTTGATGATTTTTATTAGCAGTATAAATCAACTCACCTTCTGGCATCGGCTGTTCTTTAAATTTAGGCAACTTCTGCTGTTTCTTTTTGTGTAAAATAGATTCTAACAAATCTTTATGTTGTATAGAATGCAAAGACCATTTATTAATATCTTGGTCTGGCATATTACACCACGTTAAGAAGTTACGTGTACGTTTACTAATTGCTCTGCCTAGTTTGAAACCACACTTAAAGCCACAATTAAAACAATGATAGTTCCAATCATCACCATCTGCTTTAATTCCCCCTCGCATTCTTTTGTCAGGGTTATGCCCATTGTGATGGCAACAAGGCGCATTGAATGAAGTCCATCCACTCTGCGTCTGCTTCTTTTTGCCTGGGACAATCGTAAGTATATCAAACATATCTGATATTATATACGAAAAATAGAGTTAAAACAAGTAAACAGGGTAACTTATCTAGCCAAAATAGTAACTATGTTACCCACATTCGATTCAAATTTTATTTTAATGAATGGATGATATCCGGCAATCGTGTAACCTATAGTCTTAGATTCACTTTCTCCTGATTCTGCATTACCATATGAATGTGTTTCAATATCATAAAAGGCTGAATCAACTAAAGTTGATCCTTGTATAGTAATGTTGCCTACGTAGTTCGCATAATCTATTGAAGTAGTAAGTACAGGATTATCTTGTGTATTGATAATACTTGAATAGAATGTTACTGCTTCTGAATTTGCGTTTGCATTCGCATTAGGAAATGGTTGATCGTTTGGAATCGTTACATTCTGCGACGGTACAAACGAAGGTAGTATTGAGTCAACAATATTTAAATCACCTCTAGCACCTGCTTTAGAATCTACAAAGACAGGTAAGTTAAGATTACCACTTGGCCATTCTAATGAGTAATAACATTTCTGTGATTCAATATCTTCAATCTCAGCCGCTGTAGTGTTTAATTGAAATATACCATTGATATCAAGTACAGGTGTCAATGCCTTTCTGAAAAGGACTTCGGTACCATCTGAGTTGATGGCTCTAAATGATATTTGTTGACCTTCAGTTGCAATATATGACAAGTCTACAGGCTTTTGCTCCTGATTCAGAAACTGAAATTGCAATTGATTATCAACACCTTTATTTAAGGTTAATGGTTTTGAATAAACTGGCATATATTTCCTCGGGCTTGTGCCTGACAAAACCACAACGATTTGTCTGACTGTATAAGTATATACTGATGTAGTGTAAGACACAAATTTTAATCTCCTATAGAATATATTTATCTCTACATGTACTAACCAAGAAATTTGACCATTTTTTTCATGGTACTAAATACTTTACATACATGACAGATTCAAAGAAACCAATCGACTTTTTCGTAAAACTGACAGAGACTCACCCTTTTATTTCGGTGTTGCAATACGCCGGGTCGGACTTTGTTGGCATCGTTCAGAACCGCGATGATCTTGTTACAACTATATATGATTACGGTGCAATTGTTGATACAGAAAAACGATTGAAGTTTTTAGAGTTAGGAGACGTTTGGTGGTGGGAGTCGAATCGTCAAATACCTATTCATTTATTTCTTAAACAAGAGTGGGCTATGTTTAAGCCTTTCTTAAGAACATTCAATAACAAATCATTGACATTGTTACATGGACCTGTTGTATCAATGACTGACTTTCAAAAGAAAAGAGTTAAAAGAAAATCGATTACTTTGGTGAAGAGACCTTACTAAGTCTTTTAGCCATCTTAGCAATTTGACGTTTCTTTTTTGCTCTGCGTTTCTTAGCCAATTCTAAACTAAGTTTGCTTTGCACACGTTCTTCAAACGTAACGCCTAATAGGTGATCATACTCATGCAAAAATACACGTGCTTGAATACCAGTAAGATGTTTTTCTTTAACGATTTCACCATCGATTTGTTGATATGAAACTACGCATTCAGGTTGTCTTGGGACATGCAACCATAGATCAGGATAACTTAAGCACCCTTCTAAGAATAATTCCTTTTCTCCTCTAAGTTCATCTACTTGAGGATTAATAAAAGCCATTAACTTTTCATCTGTGCCCATGATGAATATATTTTTCATTACGCCACACTGTGGTGCCGCTAAACCGATACCAGGATGATTAGGGTTAAACATCACTTTAGTCATTGCTTTAATTAAATCAGTTGGATCACCGTCAAGTTTAAAGTCCCATGGTTCACAAGGTTCCTTTAGTTTAGGATCATTCTCTGATAACAATGTTAAAGTAAGTTCTTCCATTATGTTTGCCTTGTGTATGCGTCAAGTAAGGCTTGACCAGTTAGTTTAGTTCCAATTATTTCTGTTTTGCCTGATGCAATATACTGTCTTTGAACTGTGCCGTCAAAATATTCAGTATCAATTACACGCAAATCATCACCAGTTCTATCTGGATTGTTCTCATACCACATTGTAGTAAACGAATGTGCATGGACGCACTTAACTCCTCTTGACCACTCTTCGGCTTTTATCATTTGTCTTTGTCTCTCAACGACTTCATCATATTGACTCATCTTGCTCCTCTAGTAAATTCATATGCACTACAACTAATTGTGCATATGCCACTGCATGTGACTTTTTAAACGTGTATCCTGTATTGTTGTCAATCCACACAGTTTTACTTATCTCTTTCCATGTCTTCCCAATAAGATTTCTTTTTGCTGGACGAATTACTGCCAAGAACATTGCAAGTCTTGGGATACTATTGATAGGTTCTGGCATTTGTTGCATAACATCAAACTGTTTGTTTAAATGCAACAACACCGATACAAAATTTCTTTCTTTTAATCGATCCCAATTAGGTTCTGTCATAAGACTAATCAAATGTAGTTCATCTTTTACTGCTTTGTAGATGTTAACGTTCAACAAGTCTAATTTAAAATACCCTCGTTCATCTGCTTCTTTGTAATCTAAGTTGCACATGTCATTTACAGGGTCGTAGGGAACATCTGTAATGTATACACCAGTAGGATGTTTCTTCATCGGTTCTACATCACGCATCGCCGCAGGAACATGTTTGATTAATTTGAGTAGTTGATTTCTATCACCGAAATCTATGTCAATGTCTGACTGTATACTCATTTAAGTCCTGCTTGTTTAAGTTTCTGATATGCACGTTGTACAACTACTGCTTGATGTTCGGCATCTTCTACTGCTTTGTGAGACGTTACTGCTTGACCATCTTTAAGAGATACGTTACAAAGATCATAAATTGTTCTTGTATCTCTAATAGTATAGAAGGGCCAAGGTATCGGCATTTCTAATTGCCTAAAGGCGTTTTCTGCCACAACAATATCAAAACCAGCACCGTTAGACCAAACTGCTCTACGGTTCCAGCAGAACTTGTACAGTATATCCATAGCCTCTGCGAAAGGGATTCTACCGTTGTCGCCCATTGCTTCATTAATCGCATCTTCACTTTGCTCTCCCCACCACCTTAATGTATCTGGATTTATGTGTCTGTTAAATTTTTCAGTTTGTGAATCTATTTCAGGACGTAGTTCTAGTTTTTCTGCGACTCCATTACCCATAGGATCAAAACGAACAGCACCGATTGTTAAGATAACACAATCAGGGTCTGTACTCAGAGTCTCCATATCTATCATTACGTCATTTGCCATTACTACTCCACACGTTATCTTCGTTTCTTATTTCTTTTATTATATCATTTCTGAGGTAATTAATCAATAGAATGGAACGTTTTTTGGGTAAATGCAATGGCATAGTAGAATGCATTAAACGAGTATTATAAAACAAGATACTACCTTTTGGCATGTCATACTGTTCTGCATTCTCTAAAAAGTATTCATCATGCAAACCTTCATAGCAATCTTGTATATCCCAATCTTGTTGATGACTGTAAGGGATAAGTCCAGTTGCTCCTGTGTCTTTGTCTAAGTCATCAAGCGGAATGATAACTTGTATGCCACAGATATCGTTGTTTTCTCTTTTATTATATTTTTTAAATCGATGTGGTGTATCAATGTGAGGTCCTACCCATCTGCTTGGACCATTGATTGTTACGATATCACTTGCATAAAATGTTGCATCAGTTAAATGTTTTTTGATTTCAGGATAGATAAGTTCATGTATCTCTTTTACTTCGTCCCAATCATCTGTAAGTTGACTCCACCATACAGCAATGCCAAACAGTTTTTTACATGCCTCTGCTTCTGCATACTGCTTCTTATGTGTGGATGCTCGTACAGGGTAGAGTTCGTCCTTTCTGTCGTTTATACGTTGAATAAGGTCGTCTGATATGATATCATTTATGATATCAAAACCCCTGCCTTCATGTGATAATTGATCATTAATGATATCTTTTTTACCGAAGATACGATCATAGTTAGCGGCATAGGCTTTTTGATTTTCTGTCTTTCTAGGTGCGGATCCTTTTCCACCGTGCCACTGACTCATTGCCACCTCGTTTCTAGCCACACACGTTCTTCGTCACCTGCTAGATATATTCTACGTTGCTTATGATCTTCTTCATTAGACCAACACCAGTTTTCATTCAGTGTATCGTATGTACTGTCGTTGTATTGTGCTAGGCTCATAAAGTTTGATAGTTCATGTACTCTGTCGTAATCTTTCATATCACAACTAGGTCCCCATGTATCCCAACACCAATCTCGTACTTTATTAAAATTTATGATAGAAGACAAATCAGTATGTGCTAAAGGTCTAGGATGAAAACGTTCATATCTGGGAGGAGTTTTAGTGACACAACACCACTTGAATATGTCATGTCCTTTCCATCGACCATCTAGTTCATAGAATTGTAAATGTACTTCTACTGTATTCAATACCCTGCTTGCCTCAATAACTCTTTTACTTCAACTACAACTTCTGCATCACGGTTAAATTTAATCGCCCACTTCTCAGGGTCAATATATTCTAATACCATTTTTTGTTGTACTTCATCTAACTTACTTAGAAACTCTGCACCAGACTCACTCTGATACAACGACCAAGGCGATACTCTTCCTGTTGTGACTTCATAACAGATTCTATTTGGAGCACCATATCTAAATGCATCTTTACTTTCTATCTGATCATCTTTACAAATTTCGATAAGAGTCTCCATGCTACGAGCAATTGCATCTAATGGATCTTCTTGTCTAAGATATTCAACAATAAACTTAGTGTAGTTTTTATCACTAGTCCAACTGTCGATTCTAATTTGATTTCTAAGCAACCAATCAGCATAACGATTTACATTGATACATCTTGTGTTGACACAATAATGACCGAACTTAACAAAGGCTAGATAATAAGAACTTTTAGTAAAGTCCACATAAGTCTTTTGCTTTTTGCTAGAAGTGTTTTGTGCATAGAAGTTCAACCATGCATTAAAACCTATACGATTACCTTTAAGGTTCCTATCACCATATCTGCGTTTCTGTTCGCAAAGATGTTTTTCAATAGTACTCTCTTTTGCAAAACTTCTTCCGCAAAAATCGCAACCAAACTTTTTAGTTGCCGAGTTCTTTTTCGTATTCTTCGATTTCATTATCTGTAACGAGTTCACTAAGTAATTCTACCTCATCAAATTTTAGTTCTGGAAACTTTTCTGCTAGATACATTTTGCGTTTGTGTTGTTCACAAAACAATTTTGCTATCTCAGTAAGTTCTCCTGCTGTTAGTTTAGGATATACTTTTTTATAGTAATCTTTTATATCTTTAGGCTTTGCAGTATCTTTTAACTTGCTTACGCCTGCTTTAATGTGAGGGATCCATTGATGATATTGTTTACCAATACCTGGACTCGCCGCACACAACATCAACCATTGTAATTTAGGATGATGCATTATGTTTTCATTAAACAAATGTGTGTTGGCATGATAGTCAACACTCTGTAAATAGTATTGCGACAACTCACGTTTACCTTTTACTACACTAATCCAATGTAGCATCATAAACGGAACAAACTTCTTTTGTTGTTCAGCAGTTAGTCTGTCGTAATAACCATAATCTTTTTTATCGATTGCCGCTATAGCCTCAAACAAGTTAAAGTCTTGCTTTTCAAACTTTTCATCTTTTGGAGTTTTTGCTCTAGCCAAAATAACCTCTTGCAAACCACCCTACTGCAATTGAGAGGGGTGCTATAATAAACAAATCAACTATCCAATGCAATGCAATAGACAGTGTAACTATTTCTTTCCAATGTATTTTGCAGACATTCTTCCAATGATCAAAAGACTTGAGCATAATCTACAACTTCACAATTTCTACTAATTTCTTTAACAAAGTAGATACATCTTGGCTTGGGACCATCGTCTAAAGGCACACATAAGAACTGACCGTTACGTAGTCTTGGTGCGTACCATGTTACATCTGAATAAATGTCTACAATCTCTATTGGGAGAAAGCCTGGAGAGAATGACGATAACGGATTAAATGAGAAGACTGAAAAGCCTCTGTCATTCAAAGATGAGAGAGGAAGTGTTTCTAAGTCTCCACCTTCTTCATCACCGATCAACACTTGCCAATCAACTGGCATCTTAATCTGCTTGTCACCAACTTGCAATACAACTGCTGGAGCATTGAATGACTCTAAAAAGATAAGCGGAATGTAATAGTAATCCACGAATGTAGGATTAGAATTATCTAAAATTGCAAATCGAAGGTCATCGATTTCTTCTGGTAACGTTTCTAAATTATAGTATTGGTCTTCTAATGTTAGTATTCTCATTTTGTTATTATACTGCTCCTTGCAGAATTATTCAAGTTAATCGGTAAAATCATTTGTAGTTTAATTTTTCTACAACAAACGGATAGTTTGCTTCCCTGTAGAAATGTTTACGTTGAGTTAGATGTCTCTTTGCGAAACGACAAGAACTTGTTAAGTCCCAAATTTGAACAAAGTCTTTATCTTCTGCTTTACGAATGCCACGACCGATTGACTGTATGACACGAACAAAAGACTTACCTGGCTCAATGAGTACAAGATTAAAAATCCTAGGAATATTGATACCAGTAGAAGCCACGCCATAAGTAGCAACAATGATTTTATTATCACTAATGGCAACGTCATCATATTCTTCTTTTCTGTCATTTACTTTCATGCCTCCCGATACAAAAACTGCATCATCTAAACGTTCAACAAGGGCATGTCCTGCCGCGATACGATCAACAAGAATCAAAGTATTACCCGACTCTTGTATTGTATCGATCAGACTTGCCATCTTATCTAATCGTTTTTCATCACTGAGCAAATGCTTTAGTTCACTTTGATAGTTACTGAACTCCTGTTCGTCTTGTAACTGTACTATGTTCACGTGACACTTAGCAAGTACTCCTTTATCTTGCAATTCTTTTGCAGATAGTTTATTAATAACAGGACCTAAACTTACTTGCAAAGCAATTGATTCATACTTTGCTTTGGGTACTGTTCCTGTTAGTCCCCATCTGATGGGAACATGGGCCATTACACCTGTTAACAGTTGCTTCAATGCATCTGCTTTTGCCATATGTACTTCATCTACAATGACACAAACAACACCTTCAATGAACTCTCCTATAGTACAATCTACTTCACCTCTTTTCGTATTCTTTAACAGAATGTTTAGAGATTGCCAAGTACAAATAGTATGTTGTTTAAAATATTCTTTACGATCACCAAAGTATACACCTACATCTAAACCCATGTTGATGTAATCTTCTTCAGTTTGTGATACTAAACTTTTGTTAGGTACGATCACAATACTTCGACCATATGATTCTACACTCTTACTTAGTGCGGCTGTCATAATAGTCTTTCCTGCGCCTGTAGCCACTTCTTGTATCGATTGAGGATTCTTTAAGAACTCATTAACAACTTGAACTTGATAGTCTCTAAGTTCAATTGGTTGCCCCTCACAGACATGTCCTTTAGGCCACAGAACATCTTTAAATGAATCTTTCTGAACTTCTTCAAATTGAAATTGCGTTTGATACTCACGCATGTCTTCCAATTCAATCGAATAGTTTAGTTCTTCTAATATTGGAATGATTTCTTCCAATAGATTAATATAAGTAGAACCGGCAAGACTACAATAACTAACCTTGCCGTTCCACCTCCCCAACTTAACACTGGGCATGTATCTTGCGCCTGGAACCTCAAACTCAAACTTTTGCATTAGTGCCCTTCTAGCATCTAATTCAAGTCCGGCAATCTTTAGATTGACTTCATCTTTAATTTGTAGTGTTGCGATTCCTGGCATCGATTAAGGCCTATATTGTAGTGTTATGAAGTATTCTAATCCACCTGCTCTGTAGTTAGGTACTAATTCAAATTCATCATCTAGTATATCTCTTACAGTAAATGATAGCAAGTATTTAGGAATAATTTGCCTTTCGATTTTGTAGTCAATTGAACTTACATCATCTAGCATTTCTGTACCATCGTATGGACCAGGCGTTCTGTTAAACAATCCAGTATATCTAAATGAAATATCATAACCACCTAAGTAAGTTGTAGATGATATGATTGCTTTGTATTCAGGAATACGTGGTTGATCAGAGTTTGTGTATCCTAACTCAATACCTACTAGAGTAGTATTAAGTCTTTCAACAATAAAACTGTTTACATATCTAACACCTTCAGTGTCGTATGATCCAGTGTTAACAAACTGTGAGTCTGCAAAACTATAATCAATACCTTCACTAAATTTGTATTTGAATACTGTAAAGTTCTTGTATCCAATCTCTCCACCTACTGCTTCTTCAGGGTCTAAACTTTTATTAGGTAAAGTCCAAGCATCACCATTCAGTTCATAAAGAGTTGGGTTACGATATGATGTACCGAAACTACCAAACCAATCATTAGATTCTGCACCTATACGATATACAAATGCATCTTCACTTAATCTAAAACCTAGATCAAACAGATCGAATGATGTTAAAGAGTAAACTGATAATTGAGTTTGGCTAAAGTCTTCATACTTTTCATTTTCAGCAGTTGCACCCAGTAGTGTGTTTCCAACTTGATGTCTAGTATCTGCATAAAATCTTTCTGCATCACTCTTATATGTTTCTACACTTTCTGTTTTATAGTTAGCATTGTTAAATGAGTAACCAAATGTGTAGTTATCATTCCTTATTGATAAGGAACCTTTATCTCCTGATTGTACGCAATCATTTGACTGTGAGAAACTTGCAGTATAGCAGTTATCATAGTCATACTCGTATGATGTACCTGATAGATTTACTTTCCAGTCACCGAATTCTTTCTGTCCTTTGACTGTTAAATTGTTATAACTATCCTTTTCATCGTTGTCTGTTCTAACACTATCATTCTTTGCATCAAAGTAACTTAGATTAAAACCACTGCCTGTATGACTTACAAATGTATTACTACCATATCTGATAAGAGATCCATCTTTAAGATCATCAGTAATAAAAATAGCACCACCTAAACTACCAGATCCATATAGGACTGAAGTTGGACCATTGACTATTTTTACATTTTCGTTTCCAGTAGCAAAGTCATGACCAAAGTCATACCAACCACTACCTGCATCATTTGCCGGCACACCATTTCTGAAAATAGTCGTGTGAATCGTTTGTGTTCCTCTTTCTGTATAACCTAAAAAAGAACCATAACCACCTGAAGTTGTTGCTTCGGGTATAATTGATTCTAATACGTTAACATCAGTCGAAGGATCTGATTCTGTTTCATATATGGTTGCGCCTGTGACGACTATTTCTTCAATCTCTTGCGATTGTGTTTCGTTAGCCCACAACATTAGTAGCATGAATACTGCTACTGCATATAAAGGACTAAAATTTATGTGGAAGTTTTTTTCTTCTTCTGATAATTTAAACATTATGATATATTTACGGTTCTCCTATTTGTAATTATAATTATTTTGCCATTGCGATCTGCCCCGTGACATTGTTCGGGTTCAACAATTGAGTTAAATTGCACTAAAACAGGAAGACTGGTACTACTTGGTTCTTCATCTGAGTAAGCACTTTCACTATCAAGTAAGTCTTTACTCTTATACATGGCAAACCCATGTTCTTTAAAAGCAGTCCGTGCTTCTTTAAAGATTTCTAAGCCTGCCGTACGACCAGTCACTCGTTCTAGTGGGCCGGATTGTGGGCTGCCACGTCCTAACAGAATTTCATCCACATCCAACTCTTTGAGCCACTCACACCAATTGTTGATATCATCTATATCGCATTCTACAATATAAGATGATGCGAACAATAATTTCTCATCGTTCTGTGTGACTGACTCATCAACCTTTATACCTAATTGTGACATTCGGTATAAACATTTTGCACTGTTGTCTAAAGTTACTCCTGCAAGTAACTCATCTAATACTGAATTAGATTTGACAACAGTATATTGTCCATTAGTTAAGACCAACGTAGGTTCTTTGTATTCTACTTTGGTTTGTTCTAATGTCTCAATTACGTCTTTTATTTCATTGTGATACACTGTTGTAAAGTACTCAGGTAAAATATTGTATGCTAGTTTCAAAGATGATGTGCTTGGATCTGCTTCATATCTTTTGCGTTCACTATTCCATACCCAAGGTTGTGAGTTATCTATTGGACCATAATCATCAATAGGAAAAAAGGTTGTCATTTCCTTTCTGAAGTTAGATATAAATTCTTTTTTGAATGGAACTCTGATAACCATTTTATTCACACTATCGTCCCAATCAACATTTGCATTTGTATACTTAGGAAGACTTGGTACAACTACACACTTCCATGTTAAGGTTTCTAACTCATCGACTGTGTATCCGTTAGTAGCAAATTGCTTTCTGTACTTGTGCAAAAGTTTATCAAACAACTCTGCTTGACCAGATGTAATCTGCTTTTTGTCTTGGGTCAATGATTGCATGTTGGATATGAATTTGTGATCATAGTGAGACAAACTAATGGAAGTGGTCAACATAAAGTAGATCACTTGTTCTTTAGATGTAAATTCAATCTTTTGCATGTTTATATTATACTTCCTTTTGTACACTTAACCTATCAAAACGGTAACAAAAAAGGGGCGACCTAAGCCGCCCCCAACTCCTGACACAGAGTTATCTGATTTTCATGCAAGTTGACTCTGCTAACACTTTCCAGTTATTAACACCAGTCACTTTGAATAAGTCAGCAATCTTAAGAGCCATTCTCATTGAGATTTCTCTAAGTTTGTGAGCATTCTCTTCCATGAAGTCAAAGATTTCTTGACCTTGACCATCGTTGAAGTCGTAGTCTTTGAACAAACCACCGTCACTGTCTCTGTCAACCTGCTTGATTCTAAGCATTTTGTCTCTAGCACTGTCGATAGTCAGATCCAAGAAGTGACACCTTGACTGAAGGGCTTCTAAGTGATCCTGCAACTTCTTAGACTTCAAGTGTTCAAACTTCAAGTTAGTAATGAAGATACATGAACCTTTGAACTCAAAAGAGTTTGGAATACCTTCTCTGTTAAGAAGACTAGAATCAGAGTTCCAGCAAATCCTTCTGCTTTTGCCTGAGTCAAGGGCTGCCTTAAGAATGTTAAGAGCAAGATCGTCCTGAAAAACAGAGTCACAGTCATCAAACACTAAAACGTTTTTAGCATCAGAATACTTGTAAAGAACTGCGTAAAGACCTAGAGCAGTCATTGCACCTTTGACAACTTCATACCTAGTTCTGCTGTTAGTCAGTTGATCAAACAATGAAGCCTTCTCCATTTGTTGCTCAACACCGTAAGACTTACCTACACCTGGAGGGCCTGAAACGATCATTGCTCTAATGTCGCCTGCGATAGTAGCCTTAGCCATATCATCAAGGATGTCGAATCTAGTTTTGATTCTGTCCATAGCCTCAGTTTCTGTCTCAGTCACCTCGGGTGCTAGTTCTTCAACTGCTTGATTAGCCATAATTGGTTTCTCAGTTCCCCATGTGATATCGTTAATGTTGTTAACTTTGATTTTAACATTAGCAATTTGAACTTGGGGAAACTTACCGTCATTTTTGACAGTAACAAATCCACCGCGTTTGCCTTCTGCGTAGCCTTTAACCAACTCAAATTGTTGATTAACTACTGGTTGATTTCTGTACTCTCCGTACTTTACTGTGATAGTCTGTGTCATATTAACTCCGTTGTGTCAGTTTAAGTTATACAATAATTATACTACCTAATGGTAGTAATGTCAAGCCTTTGGGCAAACTTTTTTAAGATTTTTTTGTTTGCTTTTTTACTTTTCATACTATCTATTATACGGAAAAAGGTACCAAATGTCAAGCCTTTTTACCATTATTTTACCATTATTTCGCCTAGTAAAATCAATGACTTACGACTAATCTACTTGAATATCTTCCATACCAGCAGTTCTGAGACGTACAATATGTCCCATTTGCCACTGTTTTGCGTCTAGGCCTTTCATTATGCCCAGATACTTGTTTCTAAGCAGGGCTACTTCGTTGATAAGATACTCAAAGTCTATCACTTCATCTTCTCCATCTACATACTTTTCAGCATCACGTGATGTCAAGGCTCGTTGATATTTCTCTAAGTATTTTTGAAAATGAGTTCTACGTATCTTACGCAGTTTGATGTTAAGAAGGTTGAGCACCGCTTCAATCTCTTGTAGTTGATTGAAACGATGTTCTGTTATGCCTGGCAGTGCTGATATATGTTTTTCAACATAACCACTGACAATGCAATCCTTTTTACTAGACAATAGTTCTGCTTCGTAATGAGCAATAAAGTCAGGTATTACTGACAAGTCATGGCTAATACGTGTATACCAATTCAAGTAATACTCCTAGTCCCACTCATCATCAACATCTTCATAGTCATCTTCGTCCTCTTCCCAAACTTCATCTTCGTCCTCTGAAAAGTAAGACAATGCTTCCTTGATCTTTTTATCATCTTTGAAGGCTTTCTTTATTTCTTGTGCAGTCATGCCTTCATCGATTAAATGATTGACTAGTACGTCAGCCGCTTCGTGTATGTCACCGTCTTCGACTGAAGGTTTGATGACTTCCCATACTCTGGCTAGATCGTTTAAATTCATATGTTATTCCTCTACTGTTTCTAATGCATCTTCATCGTTATTTACTTTATCCAATGCACTTTTAACTTCAGAGTATTCTGACATAAGCATATCCAAACATCCGTCTTCGTTTGCTTCCCAAGGCTTTCTAAACTTGAGAACTTCTTCGCCAGATTGAGTGATATACTTTAAACGATTGCCTTGCTTAGTTAGTAAGCCTGATTTCTCAAACAAATCAACTAAACCAGAATAAGGATTCATACCTGTTTCATAAGGAATCTTCACTTGCACACCCTCGAAAGGTTTTGCATAACGAGTCTTCATTACTTTACAGCCTGCACGAATACCTCTTACATCAGAGATTTTATTCCCTGCGGCGTCTTCTTTTAGTTTCATTTTCTTCATAGCAACAACGATACTTGATGCATAGATAAAGCCTTGACCACCAGAGATTTTATCATCTGGGTCAAACATATCTTGTGATGCGTAAGTATGATTCGTTGCAACTAATCCAACGTTGTAACTACCGAACATGTTAACTGAGTTCCTAACTAAAGCAGTCAATGCCTTAGGCTTACGACCCATGTCACCTTTCATATCACCTTTGTCAAATTGATCAACATCAGTTGGTGTCAGTAACATACCTAATGAATCGATTACAAACAACACTTTAGGACGTTCTTCGTCTGCCATGTCTTTATAATCTTTCATAAAGGTTGAGATAGTTTTTGCTACATCGTCAATCATACTCATGCTCAACTTCAAAAGTTTTTCTTCTGAAGTATCGACACCCAATGCATGTAGCCAAGTTTCATCAAGTGCATTCTCTGAGTCAATTAAGACTACAAAGATACCCTGATCTTGTGCTGACTTTACAATGTTGCCTGCGGCAAAGTATGATTTACCTGCGCCTGATTCTCCTGCAAATACAGTAACCTTACCTAAAGGAACACCTTGATGGAAATCACCTGAGATAAGATAGTTGAGTGCATAAGAACCCGTTGAGATCCAGTCAGTTGGATCATTAAATCCTATTGACAAGCCGTCAATGGATTTGGTTATGTCTTTCCTAAATTTGGAAATGTCAAATGGTTTTGCCACAATTACTCCTATTGATTAGATTGTTTGTTATTAATTCTACTAGAGTTAGAAGGCTTTTGCAAGATTTCTGGGCAGGCTTCTGCCATATCATCTAAATCGAAATCAGCAGGGTAATGTCTCAACGCCGCTCTTGCTCTATCTCTGATAAGGCTAGGAACACGTGGAGTTTTACCTGGATCACAAAGTTCTTCTAATAATTTCTTCCCTTGTTTAAGGGCTCTAAATCTTTCGTCTGGTAGTGTCATTTTAATTTTCTCCTACAAAATATGGGGGAGTTGCCTCCCCCAGACTAACAATTAAGAATTGTTTTGTCTTGCACGTATCATTGCTAGAATGTCTTGTGCTTTATCACTTGATGGTTCAGAACTCTCTGCTGGAGCCGCTGAAGGAGTTTCTACTGCTGGTGCAGTTTCTGCTACTGGTTCTGCGACTGGGGCAGGTGTTTCAACTGCGGGTGCTGGTGCACTAGAAGTTGATTCATCTACTTTAGCAGTGTCAGGTGCATCGATACCGAAAGGACGATAGTATGCTCCAAACTTGTCAGTGTCATATGGACGACCATCTACTGATGCCTCGAACATTTCTTTAATGACTCTGAGTTCTGCTTCTGAAGGCTTCTTAGGTAAGAAGTCTGCTAGATTAAATAGACCATGTGCTTCAATAGCCGCTTGTTCTACATCTGTTAGTGCAGATTCTTTCCTAGACCATGACGATGTTGAATAATCAGCATACTGACCTTTTGTAGTCTTTCTGATATTAAAATCAAGACCACGCATTACATCAGTTGGCAATTCTTCAATCTCAGGATCCATCAATGAACTTTTGATAGTCTGAAAGATTTGAGGTGAAATAACAAATCTACGAATAGGATTCGCAGGGGTACTGTCTTCCCCAATTGGATTTTGACGAACAAAACCTTGGAAGATATATGATCTTTTCTTCCAGTATTTGTTTGCCATTTCTTTGAGAGTTTCGTCTTTGTACCAAGGACGAACTTCTGCTAATACAGGACAATTCTCACCGAACATTTCTACGCACGGTACTTGTACTGTTACTTGTCTCACATTTGGATCACCTTTCACGCCATTAAACGGAAGTTTAATAACTTGTCTCTCAATCCAAAAGAACGAATTATTTGAATCCGCATCAGGTAAGAAACGTAGTGAGCAAGATGCTCCTTCGTCCATTTTCCAATGTGGATAGATCGCTCCATCAGATGTTGGATACTTAGATCCAGATGATTTATTTTCTTGTGCCGCGAGACGGGCACGGATGTCTGCTAGACTGGCCATAATGTTTTCTCCTATAATGTATGCCTAAGTTTAGTTCTATATGTGTTGTCGCAAGACCGAAGTCTCACTTGTTTAGTTTTGTTAAAAACATGACACATGAACATATTATATTGTATAAATGTTCCTATGTCAATAAGTATTTATGCCTGATTTACCCATTTATAAAAAACTTATGAAAGTGCGATCTCCAAGTTTAGGGACCTGAGTAACAACAATCTCTGCTTCATATGCATCTTCAGGGTTAGAGAAGATAAATGACCCAAAATCATAAATACTAGTGCGAACTAACTTACGATTAAGGATACATAAATTATGCATATGAGACATTTGAAAATCGCACTAATTTTATTTAGTGTGGGTTTTGCCAGCCCAAATATTTTTGCACAGGCGACTGGCACCTGTACGGCAGGTACTGAAAATTGTACAGCATCAACTACAACGACTACCTCCACAAATACCAATAATAATACCAATACTAACACTAATACTACAACTAGTACTTCGACCAGTACCAATACCAATACTAATAATAATACTAACAATAATACCAATACCAACACCAATACTAACACCAACACTAATACCAATACTAACACCAATACTAACACCAACAACAATACCAACAATAACACCAATGTAAACACTAACACTAATACCAGCACATCTACGAATACCAATACCAATACCAATACTAACACCAATACCAATAACAATACCAACAATAATACTACCAATTATACTGGTACTAGCACCAACACGAACAATAACAATAACACTAATAACACCACAAGTAACAATACCAATACCAATACGAACACCAATTATAATACTAACAATACCACAAGTAACAACACCAATACCAACAATAATACCAATACCAACAATACAACGGTAAACAGTACTTCCAATAACACGAATACTAATAACAACAATTCTAACATTAACCAGAACGTGAATAGCAACAGCAATTCTACGTCAACCAACACGAACAATAACAATAACAATACGACCTCGAATAATACTAATACCAATAACAATAACAACACTTCGACTAGTACAAGTGATTCCAATGTTACGACTAACAACAAGTCTGAAAACACGAACACCAATACTAACAATAACACCAACATAAACAAAACTGATCAGACTATTAAACAAGAGATCACTACAAAGGCTCCACCTGCTAGTGCAATTGCACCAAGCATAGGGTCAAGTTATTCGCAAGATTTATGTACAACTGGTGTGTCTGGTGCGTTTCAGGGGCAAGTATTCGGTATCTCAGGTGGTAAATCTGTTAGAGACATGAATTGTGAACGTATTAAACTATCAAAGACAATCTATGATATGGGTATGAAAGTGGCCGCAGTATCATTAATGTGTCAGGATCCTAGAGTGTTTAGAGCAATGGAAATGGCAGGTACACCTTGTCCATATATGGGTGCTATTGGTCCAGCCGCTTCTGAGCAATGGGAAGAGAATGAAGAAAGAAGACCTGACTCAAGTGCAAGTACTAAAGACAAGTTTTTGGGTTTATTTACAAACAATGATGAAATAGAAGAAGATAATATTTCTAATGTGACTGCTGATCAAGCCGCTTTCATCGAAAAATGTACTAGACCTGACTTTAAAGGAAGACGTAAATCTAGTAGGACTTGTGAGAGAGAATGGTTCGAATTAAACTCTTAATATTATTACTATTAACATTACCTAACTTTGCAGTAGCCGGTAACGGCACTGCATGGACAACAGGGACAGGCCAATACCAATACTCCCTAGAAACGAATGCTGATGGTACAGATACGGTTTACGAAATTAGTAATACGTTTGGAGATTTATACAATCTTTATGACAGACAAGCCGCAGGAGAAACAGGCATTAATGGTTGTTGGAATTCCAACAATAGTGCCAGCAGTGGATATTTTAGTGATGACGGCGGTTGTGCTACTAAAGTAGATTTTGGTTTTTCATGGGAGTGGCACAACGACTCATTTACTGGTGGTTACATGAGTACTAATGGTTGTTTTATGTTAACTAAAGCAAACGAGGGGCCTAGATATTGTTCAGACTATACACCAGATCAATTAAACACACAGAGCGGAGGACAATGGGGCTGGTACGATGTTCTTTTTCCTTTCTACACTGACCTAATTGGTACTAATAGTAACAGTGCATTATTATACAAAACATTTGATGACTATGTTATATTAGGGTGGTACAATTTAAAAGAATATCATAGAACTTCTAATAATAGTTTTGAAGTTTACATATACGATTATAATGATTCTTTAGAAAAATGCGGTACAGACCGTTGTACTGATGCTGAAAGAGCAGAAGTTAATATGCCTGACAATTATACATTTGCTTATGGTGATTTAGATATTGCAAACCATGATGTTTTAATTGGAGAGAAAAAAGATAATTCAAATTATACTCAATATGTATTTTATGATGATAATACAAATGGTAACTCTACATGGGACCAGTTCGACGGCGGATACTTAGAAGATGGTGGTGCCATATATTACCATGAAGGCAACGATGGACAATCTTTACTTGACCCTTGTACCTCTGATCCGTTATCAAGTACTGAATGTTCTGGTTATGAACAAGCATACTTCGATCAACAATGTAATTTAGATGCCCAATACGATTCTCAATGTCCTGGGTACGTTGAATATACTGAGCCAGAAGACGATCAATGTGATATTAATCCTTTAAGTGATCCTTCATGTCCCAACTATCAAACTGCATTAGCAGAATCATCTGGTTCAGAGTATGATTCTTCGACAGGAGAGTACGGATATGACGATGACGATTACGGTTATGATGATGATGACGATTACGGTTACGAGGATGAATACAGTGAATACAATGATGACGGCTCTGATCTAGGTTTTGTAAGCAATGATGGGTCAGATGACGGAGCAATGACTGGGAACGAAACTTTTGAAGATGATTATACTGGTACATCTGATGATGGTTTATATATTGAAGAAGAAATGTCAGGGGAAATGTTTACATCGACAGGAGTCGAACTAGTTGCAGTATCAGGAGAAGATTTATCAATAGACTCTGGAGTTGAATTATTTGAGGTTAATAGTGCAGGTAGCATAGATGACATAATCGCCGGTTACGATGATGACGATGCAATTATGGAAATGAACATGCCTGTTGAAGAATTTCAACAGCAACAAGCAGAACAAGAAATCGTATTAATAGAAACATATGAAGTTGAAACATATGAAGTTGAAACAACAGTATACCAACAAGAAGAAAATACAGTTGATTATGAACTTTATGTAGCAGGTGCACCCGAAGAAGAAGTTTGGGTAGCAAATGAAGAAGTTTCCGAAGAACCTATATTCGTAGAGTCGGAAGAAGTGTTTAACGTTTTAGCAGACGAGGATGAGGCTTTAGCAGAATTAATCAGTGAAGATGAATTAGAAGAATTAATAGAAGAAGAATCTGTTGAAGAAATTATTGAAGAAGTAGAAGAAGAAGCCGAAGAACTTGAAGTTGCTGAAGAACAAGAAGAAATTAAAGAAGAAATTAAAGAAGAAATTGCTAAGGTTGAAAAAGAAGTAGCACAGGCTAAAAGCAGTTCTTCAACATCATCTAAGAAACCAGCATCTCAATCTGTTGCTATTGCACAGGTTCTTACTGAGGTCTCTGATGATACACAAACCGCTAACGTTATTGAAAGTGTAATATCTGATGGCAGTTCTGGATCAGTTCAAGTGGATTCAGGCGCATCACAAAGTTTCGCAGGTCAAGACGGTGGTAGTTTTAATAACACTGGTTCCTCAGGTAGTGAGTCAACCGGTGTAATTGCAGATGATTCTAGCCAACAACAATTTGAACAAGTTACTGGTCAAGTTGATACATCAATTGATGCGGCTAATACATCTGTAGATGTCGTACAAACTTCTGCGTTCCAAGTTGCTGAACAGCAACAAGAACAATTGCAAGAAGAACCTTTATTTGTAGACTCATTTGATGATGGTTCAGGTGGTATTAGTCAGACTGATGCTGATTTTGGTGACAGTTTAACTGAAGCACTATCTACAGGTACAGGGTTGACTGAGTTTTTAAGTCAACAAACACCAAACTTTCAAAGGTTTGAGGTACAGAATTCTGTACAAGAACAACGTACTACTCAAGCAGTCGAAAGTCTAGCAGACAAAGTTGGGTCGCAAGTTGCTTCACAAAACTTACAAGAGCAATTACAAAATATTCAGGACGGAGGACCTACTGAAGATGGCGGATATGCAGACCAAACTGTTGCTGTTGCTTATATAGGTTACACAGCAGGCTTTAGTGCGTATACAGGTGCACAAGTGTATGCTGATAATACAAATCAATGGTACGACAATAAACAAATGCCAGATGGTAAGATAGATGACAACAAAATGGGATTCTATCGTATGGCTGGCAATACACAAGAAAAGTTGTATAAGATGGTTCTTATGCAATATGGAATAAACCCAGATGAAGAAACACAGGAGCAAAAATAATGAGTGACAAAGAAAACATCGAAATCGAGGGCGGCGATGGGGTCGTTCAAAATTTAGACTTAGACAAATATACTGATCTACTTCTAAAACTAGACGAGGCTAATGACAAAATCAGAGAGATGGAAGCATTAACTCAGGACTTAAGAAAAGTTTCCCATGAAGTAAAACCAAAAGAAAAGTTCAAATTTAGTGATCTATTTATGGACGATAATAAAATCAATGAGAAATCAATCATTGGATTTATATCGTTTATTATGATGGTTATATTTGGAATTGTAGACTTAGCAACAGGATTTAACGGACAAGATTTAGTCATCTCAGACTTTATCTATACGTCTTTTGTTATTGTAACACTAGGCTCATTTGGTATATCTGAAGCAGGGAAAGCATTTAGCAGTAAACAATAGGAGCATATTATGGCAAGTGTAGAATATGAAGGCATAAAGATGAGTGGTAGCAAACTGCTATTCATTTTACCCTTACTAGGAACATTAATTGGTGGTTTGTGGGGAGGCTTTGAACTCTACAATAGACTGCTTGAAGCAGAAGAAAAACTAGAAGCATTACAACCAGAGACAATCGAACAAGAAATTATTAGATTAACTGAACTTACAGAAGTTATTAAAGAAAATCTGCAAGGTGAAATTACAGAAGCCTCTCGTTTAGCACGTAGAGTTGATAGTGAATCTGCTAAAACTCAACGTGAAGTACGTGATGATGTCTATGAGATGGAACGTGAGATGCAAGAACGTTTCAAAGAGCAAGACAAAGAAATGCGTGAAATGAGAAGGGAGTTAGAAGAAAGAATTCAAACGATCTTAGAAAATCCTTTGAATGATGTAGAATAATTAATTAAGTTTTTTATTCTCTACTGGCCAACTATAAATGTAAGAGCCTGCAAAGTCTTTTACTAAGCAGAAGATTTGATCTTTATACTCATAAACACGAATATCTGCTTCATACCCGGGGAGGATTCTATCGAATCTCATTTCATAGTCTCCTCTTCGTTGCCCATATGTATCAACCATACCAGCAACAGCATTTAGTTCTCGTTGCTCGTTTGGTCCTTGATTTCCTAAATTAGCAAGAACATTAATTTCATCAATCGGAGTTGCTGTTAAAGATGCAAAAACTTTTTGACCCATCATACGAATAGCATCATCTAAGTAACCGGGTAGATTCTCTACAGAATGAAACCTTGCTGTCACATCACCATGTGTTCTTAAGTCTTGTCTAATTTCTTGTGGTAGTGTATTTGGTTCTTCGATTGTTACACCTACACCTTCTTCCTCTTCTTCATCATCAACAGGAACAAGATCAGTCATTTCATCATCTGTGTATTGATAGATTAAGTCTTTGTTTTGAGCAAGTTGAGCCATGCGATCATCCATGCCCTGTATCTCACTTGTATCTACATTTGCGATGGCATCTACAGTATCATCTTTTGATACGACATCTCTGGATTTGATATCCATTGGAGGAATATTTCTTTTTTTCTCTAGGTCGTTTTCTTCTGTAAAGAAATCTTTGAATCTCACAACAAATCCTTATTTAGAATGAGGGGGTAGTTTTGCTTCTACAAACCACTCATGTTTTCTTTTAACCGGATTGTACTTTTTAAGTTTTAACTTAGTATTGTTTACGGTTAAATTTTTTGTTTTGATAGCAGTGTAATGATATGTATGATGATCTCTAGTTTCACCTTCGGGTATCAGATAAATCTTTGACTGTTTCTTTTTCTTGTCCGCCATTGAATTTACCCTCTACTGCTTGTTGACTTACTACAAAGGTAAAACCACCACAGATCATCGGTAGCATCATTAGAATTAATACAAAAATTAGTTCCACTTTCTATCATTATCTCTTAGCAACAAGTGCAGTTACAACATGAACAACAATTACATTTAGTATTCATAGCAATCTCCTTAACTCTGATACTTCTCATATCCACTTAAACGTAAGATATCTTCTAACATATTGTCAGGTGCATGATCACGTGATTTGTCGTTTGCAACTTCTTCTGCGTGATCTCTATCTGCTTTAACATCTTTAACATCTACATTCAGGTAATCTGCTAAATCTTCATCAGACATTTGACTAACAGACATTTCATCATGTGCATGTTTGCTTTCAGCGCCAACTAAGTCACCTACTTTTGCAGGTCTTCCTTTAGTCTTACCTGTGTTTTTCCATTGTCCGGCTTGACCTGTTTTATAGTCTCCGGCAAAATCAAATCCACCTGCTTTAGTTTCATCTATTTCTTCTTCTTTGATAGGATGACCTGGGTTGTAACCGCTAGTTGGTATCTCTCCGTGTTCATCTTTATAATCACTATACATTTGAGTAATTGTAGGACCTTCTGCAGGATAATTCATTGCGACCATGATATCATAGTAATCATCAAATCCAAGTGGGCCACCATATATATTAAATGGCTCTCCATTCAATATTGAATATTCTACTTCTTTACCTGTTGTTGGGCTTTTAATTCTTTCGATTGGATAGTTTCCTTCTTCTAAATTATCAGGCTCGTTCTGTGTTTTGTAGATTGCTCTTTTAACTCCTGGATGCTCAGACAATCCTGCTTTGATACCTTCGATTGCTTTAATTGCCCCAGTTTGATTACCGCCTTTATATCTAGGATCATTTAAAATGCCATATGCCATTTTAATTTCTTTATCTGAAAAATCTTTTTCATCGATAACTGACTCTTCACCTAACAGTCCTGCTAAAGCAGTACCGATAGTTACTTTGTCTGCTGGTCTTGTATATGGTTCAGATTTCTTGTTTAATATTCTATCTGCTTCAATTCTTGAGGCATCTTTTGCATTTTTTGCTGAACTGGCTTTATTAAAATCATATTGATTTTTGAACTTTTCGTACTCTCTAATTTCTGAGCCTAACTGTTTACGTTTTACTGGGTCACTTTCTTTTGGAATTTGCAGTTTACGATCTCTAATTCTTTGCTTGATTACTTCTTCATATGATTTAGCATTTCCAGAGGCTTGTTGTATTTGCTTTATGTCTGCATGAATTAAACTTCTCCAGTCATCATTTTCTGTTAAATCTAATTCTTGTTGCTTAGGACTTTCTATTTTATCTTTTAAGTCTTCTTCACTAAATGCGGCTAGAATGTCATCATATCTATGAGCCATAGTAGGATGCTTCTCAGCAAATTCTTTCTCACTCATTTCTAATGCATCTACAACTAACTTATTATGTTTGCCTTCTTCTAAGTGTTCATCATCTGGATCGAACGGATGAGGTCTAATTCTTTTGCCTGTCTTTGGATCATGGTTCTTGCCAGATTCTTCATCTCTTAACTCATCATCTTCAATACTACTGTTTTCTTTTTCTTCGTCTAATTCTTCCATTTCAGTAATAGACTTTGCCCATTGATCTAACTCATTAACTTCTTCGATTTCGTTAATGATATTACTATTAAGTTTGTTTAAGATAGGTAAAACACTTTCAATTCTTGGGTCGATTGATTCTTGTGAAAACATTTCTGCAATGCTTGTATGATCAGCATCGTCTTCCATAAGAGCAGGAGTCCATGACTCAAAATAGTGGTTGTATCCTCTATGGCTTTGCATCTTTTGCAGTGTTTCTTTTATTGATCTATGATGTTTGACACCTTCTGCTATGAGTTGGGCGACAGATTCATTAAATTCTCCTCTGCGTGTAGCACGAATAAATCCAGCCATCTTAGTATATTCTTCTACTAACTGAGTAATGTGCTTGCCTCTTTCATCATATGGAGTTCCACCTTCTGCTACGTGTCTACCATATACACGTGCAATGCCTGGCATTCTAGTTGGGACTGCAAAACGTTCGCCTTCAGTATTTTCAACAAAAATCTTGTGTACGTTTCTCCAACGTTGCTCTCCTTCACCGATTTGTCTGTCATGTTGAATTACAACTTTTACGTTAGGTATGTTATCGTTATATGATGTCATCTTATTAACAGCATGATAACCTTCTGTCATCTTTTCTTTCATTTTATAATAATCCCTCTGACGCATATCGTCACCTAAACGATCACTGTCATGTAAGCCAAAGTTTAGTTGTTTAGATAATGCCCATTGCTTTAAATGTTTTAGTAATCCAGACCAAGAATCATCATAATCCATGCCTTTTGTTTGTCCTGGAGGACTGCCTGCTTGATTATCATCATAGTATAGGTTTAATGATGATGTTTTATCAATAGTTGCCCATGCTTTACCGTAGTTTTCACCGTCTTTAATAAATTGAAACTCAAAAACATCTGCTGTTTCTGGATTAGTTCTTTCGTTTTTTGAGTCTTTAGGCGATGGTTTGTATCCACGAGTTTTTAAGATATCGTAGAGTCGTTTATTGAAGGATTCCTGATCAATTGCCATACTATTATTTATCTCTTTTAGTTAATCACAGCAAAGAACGGCAATGGAGCAACCATCTCATCATGGTCTCGCATATGTTCAGTTAAGTCACTGTGAAAGTCTGTAATGTCTTGTAGAATGCGTACTACTAGCAATGTAGCCATAACTAAGTCATCGTTATCTCCGATCTTTGCTTGATAACTACCACCAGATGCAACGAATGTTTTTAACTCACTAATTAATGCTTTGCTTCTTACATTCATTTTCTTGCTTTCCATCAGTGTTTTAAACTTAGCACATGCGGCTAGTTTTACTTTCTGTGTTGTGTTGTATCCTCTACGTTTTTTACCTTTTTCACTTAAGAAAATACCTTGAATATTTGCTTCACCGTATTCTGCTAGTGAGATTAATGCGGCTTCTCCGATAGAATTGTTTTCTAGTGAGTAGTATATGTTGTTTGGTTCGCCTGTTTCTTCTGCTATGTATTGTGTAATTTGTCCTAATAACTTAATTTGTCTAGGAATATCTGTTTTGTTGTCTTTCCATTCACCAACTTGTGTAGTAGTGTTTGCTTCAAAAATTTGTATTGCGGCTGGATCTCCGCCTGTACCCAATGATGGATCTAGTCCTACACAGTATACCATACCTTTCTTGGGCTTTTGAAACCATCTGACTTGACCCATTCTATCTGTAGGTTCTACTGATTCTAACATGATTAACGTATTAGGATTGATTAATGTTTCATCTGCAATTAAGAATTCACAACCGATTTCACGTGCAAATCTGTCGTCTCCTAACTGTGCTTTGATTTCTTCTGCCCACTTCTCATCACGTCCGGGTTGCTCATGCCAATATGATCTAAAAGGTTTAAATCCATTAACACCTAGTTCTGTTTCTTCTCCGTTAGCATCTGTATTTTTATTTGCTTGTTTCCAAATGAGAGCAAACTGATCTTCATCAGAGTTCGGAGTAGATGTGATGATTGCTTTACCACCTGTTGCTAGTGTTGGTGTGATAGAAGTCCAAAACTGTTCGGCAATTGTAGGTCTTACGAATGCAAACTCATCCAGATACAAGAGTGTGATCGACATACCACGACCCGTATTCTCTGTAGTCGTTGCTGACACAATACGAGAGCCATTCTCAAAGTCTAACGATCCTTTGTTGTATGTAACAACACCTGCTTTGATATGTGTAGGGCAGTTTTCATATGCATATCTGATACGTTGCATAATCTCTTGTGAACCTGTGTACTTATGTGCGGCAATTAGAATAGTAGCATCAGGTACAAACATAGCATACCAAAGCAAATAGCCTGCGGCTGATGTAGACTTACCTGACTGTCTAGGCATAAGAGCAATTGAATATCTATAATTATGATAAGTGTCGATTAAACGTTCTTGGTATTCATAAGGATGATATTGAATTGAACCTTGCGTTGGATGCTGAATATAAAAGAAGTTATCCATAAAGTATAGATAACCAGTTTCAGGATCACAACATTTTACAAAGTCATCAATCTCTGTTTGATTTTTAAATGCTGTTTTCTTATAAGCAGGTTTGACTAATTCGCCCGTTCCGCTTGTATTAAAGTTGCTCATACTACTATTTAGTAGTGTTTAGTGGGCTTTTTTATAATCTTGGTAATCTAAGAAGAATCCTGTAGCAACTAATATGTTCATTCCTAACGATGCAATGATCATATGTATGTCTTGGTATACATCCATTTTAAGACTAAGATGCAAATGTCCTACTGCCCAAAATGGAATAGCCAATTGCTGACTAATCCATGACAGAGTATATCTTACAAAAGTAAACTTACTTGATATCAAGACCTTTTGCCTTAGTTGCTATAATACAGTAGTAATGTTCTCTCATTGCGATAGGTTCACCTTCTGGGTCTTCAGGGTTTTGATGATTCAAATCAAACTCTAAGTTGTTGAACTGATCAATTTGAAATCCAGTACGTTGTAAGAGTGCGGCTAATTGTGTAGCACCAAAGATACTGTAATGATTTAAGTTAAATTCATGTTTACGATCATTATCAGGAGCAGGTACTTCAATATAAATCTTTGAACCTTGCTTTAGAATACGATTGTATTCCATTAAACTAAAGATCGGATAAGGTGAATGTTCTAATGCGTGTCGTAAGAAAATAAAATCTACACTTTCATCATGGTAACCATCTTTTTGTGGTAAGAATGACAAATCATATCCTTTAGTCTTGTGACCTTTTTCTTCACACAGTTTAATATCTCCAGGAGACAATGTGATACCTAATACGTCTTCAAACCCTCTTTCTTTCATTTCATCTAAGAAATATCCTGGGCCGCATCCTAAATCTAAGATTTTAGAATCTTTAGGTAGTGCTAGTGGATCAACATATGTTTCAACTACTTGTTTTGTTAGGTCTTTATGAAATGGGCTGTCCCCTTCATCGTAAATGTGAGCAGTATATAGCCACTCGTTGTAAAATTTTAACTTGACTAAATCAAGTGTGTTATTAATATCATATGGGATTTCCATTCATTGCTCCTTCGTGCAGATATAAGAAATAGTATGATAATATTTAGTGACAGAAACTGTCTAAGAATTATTTTTTATGTCCAAGGTCTGCTAGATGCTAATGGAACTGTTGAAGTGGGGGTTGCTGTATTTCCAACATACTTAGCAGGAAGTAAATTAAGATCAGCAGTGTTTAATGCATTGTAACCGGGTAAACTAACATTACCACTAGCACCGCCCTTTCTATTTAATTGTGCTATATTTGCTACTCTTAATTCTTGTCTGAATTGTAAATCTGTAGCAGGAGCACTTGCAGTAGATGCTGGTGTAGTAAGAAATATATCTGTTGCTGGAATAGTTGTTTGTGTTGCATTATCAAATGTCTCACTAACAATAGCGCCTGAGGCGAAAGGATCAGTGCCTGTAGCGCCTACAAAGTTCATTGAAGCAAGTGTAGCAGTTGGAGTATCGTTATCATTAATACTTGTATCTCTGACTAATGCTAAGTTATAATAGTTGCCTGCGGCTATGCCATCAGATGCTACGATTGATGCTAATACATCTGCGACAGTAGTTGTCGCATCATCAGCATAATTAAAGATTGTTATTAATCCTGTTAATCCTTTAACTGGTACGTTGACGGCTGCCATTATCTTTCATACCCTTTGAAACCTTCTACTGGACTTTGTTTATTGATTGAAGGTAGTTCTGAAGATTTTAAATCACCATCATTTAAATCTTCCCATTCAGAGCCTACTGCTCTATATGCTGACTTTAACATGTTTGCTTCTACTTCAGTATATGGTACAGCCATGTTGCTTGTGCCGATCCAACTCTCTGAATCTAAATCAATCTTTTCATGGTCTGATTCACCGTTTGCTTGTGCAAGAGCCATCATTACACGATTTAATTCATAGATTCTATCTCTACCTTCTTCGTCTTGGAACTTATGCATTCCTCTTGAACCGTAACGTTGTCGTTTAGTTAGTTTGCCAGGTGCATTGTCTTCGTTTAAGAATTCTCTTGCTCTCATTATGGTGTTTCTTCAGTTGTAATTGTTTCGTCTACTTCAGTTGCAAGTTCAGAATCTACATAACCATCAAGTGCGATCGGCAATCCTGCTGGTGCTTCTCCTTGGAACATAACTGAAGAATTAATAAAATGAAATAGTGTTTGTGAACCAGTAACGTTTGCAGTATCAGGATCAATTAAGATTCTAACATTGCCAGAGTTGACATCCATGTCATAACCGTCTCCAGGTATTAACACATTTCCCCATTGTGTAGATGAGTATGCTGAAAACTTGATGTTTGCTGAATTAGCACTTAGTTGAGCATCAAGTCTCACATCTTGTTGGTCTATTGTACCTGGATCATTAGACTTAATGAAAAATGAACCCAATGTAAATGCATTTGCTGGGTACTCCCAAATAACTTGTTGTGCTGTATTGCCTGTTGTATATGTGTTAGATGATATAACAGCAGTAGAATATAGGTTTGCAAAGTTGTTATTGATCTTATCAAAGGCAACTCTTAACGGATCACCAGAACCGTCGTTTGGTAATGCACCAATGTTAATAATTTCGTAATTTACTGCCATATTTTTATCCCAGTCTTATATTGTATTTATGCGATTGGGCATGTAACAATGTTATTGTTTTGGTGGAGTAGCCTTCATATTCTCTCTGGCTAATCCGTTCATTTTTTCAAAACTACGCATACCACCTAGACCTAACATAGACAATGTAAGTGTCATCAAACCTTCTGTTTGTATGACTGGTAGGGTAACATCTGCTCCACTTACTACAACTGCCCAGTTAGCAACTGGTGCTAGAACATAAGACCATGCTAGTCCAAATGCACATATCCACATGATTGCTGGCCTCGCGCCTGCTACAAAAATGCTTGGATGTTTTGCTTGTTCTAAGTTAATTTGATTTTGTTGTAGATTTGCATTATGTAACACCATCTTAAGTTCGTGTTCCATTTCTGCTTTCTTGTCTTTGTCAACAATAAATTTGTCTAATATTGGGCTTGCGGCTCCGATAACTGATTCAATAATTCCTAATCCCATTAGAAACCTCCTCTATAATATACTACTATTTATCATCGCCACTTATAAATGGAGTCTTGTACATGTTTGCGATTATGGTCTAGTATAGGTCTCATGTCTTTATAGATGTCTCTTAATTCAGTAATTGTCTTACTTTCGATGTATTTTATAACTTCAAATATCTTATACAAACGTTCTTCATGGTTAGTACAGTCATCATATGACTCGTCCCAAAAGTCACTGAAAGTCTTATAGCCTTGTTCATGTAGATACTTTAATGTACCTGGGGGCGCCATAAGAATAAAAGGTTTTCGATACCACATTGGTTGATGTACTTTTTCACTGTAGTTTGGAGTAGGTTGTGCAAACCTAGATTCAGTAACAACATCACAAAATATATCTTTATAATATTTTTCTATAGGGGTAATTTGATCTTCAGAAGGGTCAAAGTGATCATCAACTGTAGTGTTAACTGGATAAGGAGTCTTTTCTATGTCTAGTAATTCTTCAAAATTTACATCTACGTTTAAAGGTCCCTCATTATCTATTGTATCCAAACCTTCATATAAACGTGTCTTATATTTCTTAGGACACTTTCTGATATCGAACCAAGGTAAAGTCTGTAGTATCGATATATTAGTTTTAAAAACAAAACTAACAGTTGCATCACTATTGGCAAGAAATGCGGCTATAAGATTTCTATGTGGCGTCCATCTCCAATTTAAATTAATAAACTTTTTTGTAAAGTTTTTAGAGGCTATACCCAAGATGTCCTCATTCTCATATGAATCATCATGGACATTAACTAACACAGCATTTTTAATAAAAGTGTCTTCGCATGTTACTGTCATCCATTTCTTATAATAAGGAAATATGTTTTCTGAGTTATAGTCGCATGTTTTTACTTTAACATTTGTAAGGTTATTTCTAGTAATGTAATCACGTATGCAATCTAATTCATCACTACGCATATAGTCTGGATTTTCTTTGCCAGTAAATTCTGAATAAAATACCAATGTATGCCCCATTCCTGTTTTTAGAGTATTATAGATACACATAGGTTCGTTTAGATAGAATGTTACACCTGTTTCATTTAACTGTTCTACAATCTCTGGGGTATGATTTATGCTTTCTAATTCTGACATACGACCATTGTACATATATACATATGTTGGCTTGTAATCATTATAGTTTACACTAGGTAAGATACGTTCTTTTAATTGTTCGTCTTGTGATGCAGGTCTTTCTGCTAAGTCAGGAAAATAAAACCAGTGTAGTTTATCCCAAATCCATAAATCATCTTTGCCGTCTGTTGAAATATCGACACCTTCCCTTCCCTCTAAGATTTCTTGCGATAAATGTTTCATACAGTATTTATTAGGGCTCGTAGAAGACGCAAATTTCGTCTGCAACTTTCTCAACCTCTGCATCAGTTAACTCAGGATACATAGGCAAACTTAATAGTGATCGTGTAAGCAGTGTACTAGTAGACATAAGATCAGGCTTCTCTAAATTTTCTGCAATTGGAAGTTCACTCAATGCTGTCTTATAATGTATTTTTGTTTCTACTTCTTTATGATTCAACCAGGCTTCTAATTGCTGACGTTCGGCGCCTGCATTAACTACAAACTTTGAATCAGCATGAGTTTCAAACCCTTCACTTAAACATTTTAATGGTTGGATATGTTTAAATCTGTCTATATAGTATTCTCTAATTTGCTTTCTACGTGCTTGCCATTCATCTATATACTTTGTTCTTACCATTAAATGAGAACAATCTAGTTCACTCATTTTAGAGTTTGTACCAGAATAAAAATGATATGGCTTTCCGTTATCTTTCCATTGACTAGCAAATTCATATAATGCTTGATTGTTTGTAACGATGGCTCCGCCGTTTCCTGAAGCATTTAAATTTTTAGTAGGATCAAAACTAATTGCCATTGCAGTTCCTATGTTACCGTCTGCGATCAACCAATGTTGTGCTCCGTCTACAATTGCAATGTTGTTGTTTAATACTGCTACACCATTATCACTTTCAACTGCTACTGTAGGGGCGCCGAATAAACCAACATGACATTCAATCTTTTGTAATTCATCTTCTGGTTGTGGAAGAATAATACCATTTCTATCAGTGTCTACAAGTTCTACGTTTAATCCAGCACTTAAGAATGCGTTCATTGTTGCAGGATATGTCAGATTAGGAACTCTGATTGTTCTGTAAACGTCTTTATCATATTCCCATGATGTGTAAGGATCTTGGTCTGGAGACGTATCTCTTTCATAACGTGCAATTATCTCTAATGCTTGTGTTCCACTATGACACAGTATGACATAATGTGCCTTTGTTTTTATAGATAACCAATCTGCAAATTTCTTTGAATACTCACCGTCATTAAGACTGCCACTAGAAAGAACTGAATCGGTTGCATCAAGCAATTCATCTTTAATATTTTTATATTGTCTATCTAATCCAAAATACTTAACCATGTTCTTTTAGCATTGTATGTAATTCTTCATTACAATCAACTAATGCTTGTCCTCTGTGTTCGTCTAACAAATTATTAAACTTAATATATTCTTGTAACATGTTTATGTCTTTGCTTTCTTCTTGGCACTTATCTTTTAATGCATTTATTGTATCTTTAAAAATCTGTGATTGCCATTTACAATCATTTAACATCCACATAAATATTTTTGCAAAGGCTTTTTGTTTAAAGTCTTTAGGTAGATAATCGATATTCAAGTGTTGCGGGTCTTGTAACAATATCGGTCTTATATCAATTAAAGGTTTGTTTTCTTTAATGTTGATGTCTTCAAAGTATTTAAACAGATCAACTATCTTGTTTAAATTTCCTATTTGAATAACTGGCGTCGCCCAAAGTTTAACGTTTTGCATTGTAATTAGTTTTTGTATGCTTTCATCAATCTGACTGAACTTGCTAGGATATCTCAAATACTCTTGTACCCCTTCGTATCCGTCAATGCTTAATTGTAGTATGACTGATTTAAAGTTGGGCAAATACTGATAGAATTTTGGATTGGTGTTTGTAAGATTTGTATTAATAATTAATGTAATATCTTTACTTTTGTCTAACTCTATTAACTCCTGTAATATTTCAAAGTTCTTTTCGATGACAGTAGGTTCTCCACCTGTCATATAAATTGTATCGATATTATCTATTTGACTTTTAATGTTTGAATCAAACGTATCTGTTTCCCACCAGTAATTACTTTCTACATCAAACTGCGGATAAAATCTAGTGTATTCTGTATTATTAATTTCTAAGATTTCTTTTTCTATCTGACTACTATTTGTAGGATTGCAACTTCTACATTTTAGATTACATAGATTACCAAAACGCAAATCAAAAAATTTAATTTTAAGATCACTTTTAGTTGTAGTTGGAATAATGTCTTTGTATTGTTCGTTGTTGATTAGTCTGCGACTTTGACGACCATACTTTTCATTGTGATAACATACATCGCATCCAGAGATATACTCTCCGTCTAACATCTTTTGTCTTAAATTAACAAAGTCTTTGCTGTTGTAGATATCATCTATATTATCATAGCCTAAGTTAAACTTAGTACCATCATCTTTTGTAATATAGTCATGTGAAATACAACAAGGCTTGATTGCACCGTCGGGGTCAACTGTAATGTTTACCCAAGGCAAAACACAAAACGACTCCGTCATTTTTTCGGCTTTGCTTTTGCTCTAGGTTTTCTTGTTGCCTTTGGTTTTGCTTTTGGTTTTGCTTTTGGTTTAGGCTTTGGTTCTTCTTTTGGCTTAGGATTGTATTGCTCCTGCCAGTATGCTGAATTCTGTAGCCAGTTAAAGTATATAACTAAGCCTTCATTTAAATTAGTTACAGGGTTATAATCAAAATCTTTTTGTGCTTTTTCGATACTTAAAGATCCTCTACTAGGAAAATCTTTGTCTTTTTGTTTGACTTCGATATTTCCTTTTCCTACAATCTGTTTAACCATTGTTGCGGCATCATAAAGTGTTACACCTTTTGACTTAGTAAGATTGTATGTTTCATTCTTTGCTTTATCACTTGTAGTTGCTTGAACAATACCTGTAGCAACATCATTAACAAATGTAAAGTCTAGTTTCTCCATCTTACCATTGACAACAATCTTTTCGTCTGTAATTGCATTGTGAAAGAACTTAGAGATAACTCTGTCACAGACATCTAAGGGCCCGTAGACAGCACTAGGACGAATGATAGTATGATTTAAGCCGTATTGTCTTGTATAGTCTTGTACAAGCAATTCTCCAGCATACTTCATAATTGCGTATTGACCTTTCGGTGTCACGTCTTCCCATTCTTCTACTCCATCAGAAAAATCTCCGTACACCATTGATGAACTAATGTAACAAAAACGATCTACTCCTGTCTTTCTACTCAGTTCTAATAGATTTAACAATCCTTCACTCATTACTTTTGAGCCTGATGTAGGGTCTGAATTAACTACCTTTTGTCTTGGGAAACTTGCAAGATGAATTACAGCATCAAACTTTTCTTTTTCAAACAGAGTACTTAACTCAGGATTAGCAACATCAATTGTGTAGATGTTTAACTTTACTGATCCTGTCATTCTGCCTGCAATGCCATAAAATCTTTCTTTCATTACAGCATCTAATTCTTGTGCATCGATTAGACCGTAATCTGTTTTGGTATCTAAAATAGCAACATCATGTCCTTCGTTAATAAGTTTAACTACGACATGGGCACCGATAAATCCTAATCCACCGGTAACACAAATGTTTAATTTTTTCTTTTCTGATGCCATAATTTACTCGTATTTTAGTTTCCAATATGTAACTTCTTTGTCTGTGAAGTATGCCTTTATCGTATATTTATGTCCCATATAACTCGGTGAATTACTTCTTACCCACTTAGCAGTTGGGTTGCTATTCTCCATAACATACTTGCCGGCTTCTGTTTGTTGCCATTCATATATAGCAGGTGCTACCATCAGATCAGGATCTTCAACATCACCCATATTAATCTGATGTACATCTACTTCAATTGCTTCCCATTCTTCCTTCATATCTATAAGTGTACGTTATACAGACTCATTTTGCAAACTTATTGGAAAGATTTCTCACAACCTATCATCATATTGACTAATGCTAGGAATACCCGGGGGAGGGGGTGTAGTACCTAACATGTCATGCATAGGGAATATATCAGAAATAACTTTTGCTACAGCATGAGCAATTTCAATATGCTCTTTTTGTGTACCATTAGCACCACGTAATTCAATATAGTGTACCCAACTGCGTAAGGTTCCATTTACATACATTCGACTTATAGTATTTCCTTCTGGTAGTACTGCTCTTGCTTGTTCTTTAGCAATTCCGTTGCTTATAGCCCATCTGTATGCGTCTAAGGATGCATCGATGACACTACGTTGCTTGTCTTCCCACATTGCTTGTAACTCTACATCATCAGTAACCACACTGTTCTGTCTATTCTTAGGGTCTTGCAGTCTTGCTTCACGTATTTCAAAGTCTAACTCGTCAGTAGGGTCAGCATAACGTTGACTGAACTCCTGAAAAGAAAATGATCTATGACGTAAAATCTGTCTAGCAATATCACGTGTAGTTTCAATCTCTAAACATGCTGATACCATTTCAAGTGGTGACCAGTGTTTGTGTTTCATCAAATACTTTACAAGTTTTTCACTTGTTTCTTTGTTGTTTTGATTATCTGGATTGCTTACTCTTGCACAGTATGCAACTAAATCTAATGCTGACTCATTAAAGTCCGGTGCTTGTGAATGACTAATTAGTTTAACTTTCAAGTTTGATCCTTATTATAATAGAGTGAAGGGACCGAAGTCCCTTCTATAGTTTACAGAGATTTTATAGACCACTTAGTAGTTTATCTGTTTCAGGTTGAACTGCATCTGCAATTCTTTCTATATTAAGAATAAAATCTATTGATAAGATTTCATCTTCATACTCCTCTAACAGTTTACCAACTATAATTTCTACTGTTTCGGTGTCAAGTCCTTGTCTTAAGAACTTTTCAATGTTAATGGTTTTTTGCTTACGTCCTGTCATTCGTAAGACTAGTTTCTGCAAAAATTCTACAGGTATTTTATGTTTTTCTACATCTTCTAGGAGTCGTTCCCAGTCCTGTATTGAACGAGATTTATCTCCCATCGGAGACCTCCTTGTTATTTTGCGGCTGTTTTCTTACGTGTTGCTCTTTTTGCAGGTGTCTTCTTTGCTGGTTTCGGCATCATTGCTTTTGCTTCTTTCATCAACCTTTTAGACTCGGCAATTAGACCCTTGGCTTCTGCTTCCATGCGTTCTGCTTGTGCCATAAAATCTCTTGCTAGAACATCGTCATTCATTGCCATGTTAGGGTCAACAACATTAGTCCCCATAGTAGGCTCAGGTCTTACTTGATCTCCAATTAGACCTTCTTGTCTACGTCTGACATCTGCTGGATCTTGTAATCCTGCTGATGCATCTGCTTCTGCAAGTTTGCGAGTTGCTTCTTCGCCTGCTTTCATTTCACCTAAGATTTTATTCAACTCATCTAAACGAATTGATTGATTAGGACCCGGTGTCATTACAACATCTTCTGTTCTAATCTTCTTAAGCATTCCTTCTGAGTGTAATACTTGAAGGATACGATCACCTGACTTAGTGTATTGTCTGTTCAACGCATCAGCAAGTTCTTCACTATTCTGACCGATATCACTTTCAATAGTTTCCATCAATGGATCGTGGATATTTTGATTCAACAATTGTGTATATGCTACTAAACACATATGTTCTTCATTTGGTACTTCACGGAAAATCACTGCGACTTTACGATCACCGTGTTTTCCTACGTGTCTTAAAAAACTCATTATATAATTTCTCCTGTAAGATTTTTACATTAACAATAATATTTAATGCGAAATGAAGTGATGAAAATATTTTTAGAGGTTTAATTTGCCCGTTTTATCAACTTGGCATGTTTCTTGTTAAACTTCTTTTGTTTTTTCTCTGGTAAAGGATGCAGTAAACACTTACCACATTTGGTTCCTATAAGATGGTATCTGTCTAGTTCACCTTCTCTTACGGCGTGACAGATACATTTAAACATTTACGACCAAGTAAGTTCAAATTGAACTGCTTCTTTTGGATCTTCAAACGCAAATGTCTTTTGATAGTATGACATGAAATCATCGTTATCGAGGTTTACGTTACTGGCTATAGCAAATCGACCATGCATTCTTTCTAATACCCATTGCATGTTTTCTCTGGTAGCACGTGTTTTTACTATCGTAAAATGAGCAGGGATTTGATCAGTCAACATACGATTGTTGTACCAAGTATCTAAATTGATGTCTTCAAACTTCATACGATGTGTTGCTCCCTAGATTTTTTAGCAGTATGTATTTTACCGCTTTTGGTTTTATACTCACCAGTGATACCCTTAGTACCACCACTATCATTTAATAATAAAGTAACGATAGCAATCAAACTTGACATTATTCCTGCGGTTAATAATATTAAAAACGTTTTTGTGCCACCGTCCATTACTTTCTATCCTCACTTAAATTATAAACAATCTCTACTTGTTCTAATAACTTACTTAGAGCAGGATTATTTTTAGAAACTTCTAGTATATTTCTATACATGTGCCATCTTTCAAAGAATTTCTTTTCTTCCAACATTTCTGGGTTTTCGTAAACCTTTTTTCTTTGTGACATTTCATGTACACCTAACGGTCTTGCATACACTGTGTTGCCTCCGTCTGGTGATTCATAAATGAACTTATCCTCTGGGCCTGCATTAGCAGGCCTGTGAGGTTCCAAATGATCTTTGCTCATGCGGCCTGTTTGTGTTTATGCTCATCATAGATTGCCCATGTGCCGAAAGGGGGATTCGGCTCAGGGTCACCATGAATGATCCATGTAGTGTCGCAATAGTTTTCATCGCCCCAACTACCAAACGGGTAACCATCTGTGAATACGATTAGACGATTGGGTACACGACCTTCACGTTTCAAATAGTTGAAGATACAATCAAAGTCAGTACCACCGCCACCATAGATTTCGTAGTCAGTGATTTCATCTAAGTTATCACTGTCGAATGTCTGTGGATTGTAGACTTCTGTATCGAAACAATGTACATGAATTTTGTAGTTAGTAAACGTCTCCATGATACCTTGAATCTCTGAAAGGAAAAAGGTTCCTTGCTCAGAACCAATAGATCCTGACATATCTAAGAACACATCAACATCAATCATTTCACCTGGAGTCATACCTGGCATGATTGCATCCTGATGCCAACCCCTACGAGAAGGCTTAATAAATGAATAGTCGTTGTTCATTGTGCTAGTCAAATTAGACTGAATGATATCGTCCCAGGGCATGACAGGAGCAGTTAAGTCTTTAACTAGACGTTCAACACCCTTGGGTAATGAACCTGCTTCAGCGCCTTGTGCGGCGTTGATGATTGCTTCTTTCATCTCCTGCTTGAGAGCATCCTTTTCTTCTTTAGACATTTTGACTGGGCCGGGCTTGTCACCATCTTCGCCGTCGCCATCACCAGCACCTGCTGAGTCACCATCAATATGCTCATCAAGTAATTGGTCAAGCAATTGCTCAATATCAATAACTTCTGCATTTTCATACAGAATGTCATAGACTTGCTCTGCTGACATACGGTCATACTTGTAGTCATACAAGCAAGGAACAGTAGTGATGAACTCACCAATGTTGTGATTTTTCAAATCTGCGTTGACACAATAGTCATCAGCAATGTTCCATAGTTGAGGATCCCTAGTACCTCTACGATCCATATGATCATAAACTACGTGGAGTACCTCATGTGCTACAAGAAATTCTACTTCCTTCTTCTTTAGCATCATAATGAAACGTGCATTGTAGTAAAAATGCTTACCATCAGTTGCGGCAGTTGGACACCATTCATCAGCATTGATGAGTGTCAAACGTGTAGCAAGATTACCAAAAAATGAATGTCTGAGTAACAGAGCAATACGGGCAGTGATAAGACGATCACGGGCTTGTGCATCTACCTGAGGGTCTGTAGGACCTACTAGATGCGCCAGTTTGCTCTCTTTGTCGTTGTTAGTTGTTGTAGAATTCTTAGTCATGTGTCAGTTCCGTTTCTCAAAAGTATTTAATAATTATAGCACCTTTGGGGAGACATGTCAAGTAAAAAGTTTGGGAAAGTGTAAGGAATGTCTCGGACCTTACACTCTCCCAGGTCAGCAATTTTAGTTGCCAGCCTCAACAATGTAGTTACCATAACGTTTATGGAAGTCATCAAAGTTCTTCAATTGAGAAGGTTCGATTGGTAACTTGTAAGTTTTCAGTGCAACTTTTGCACCCATGACCACTAACTCTGTTTCAAAGTTAGCCATGATGTAGCCAAAGAAGTTGTCGCACATTTCGTGGAACTTCTTGTTATCGACCTTATCAGTCTCAAGGGCACTCTTAAGTTCATAGCACATTGAGATAGTCAAAGAATACATTGCAGAGATTTCTTTGACATCTAAGTCCTTGACTTTACCTGACAAGATATCAGATGGGTTGGGCATTTTACTAGCAATCTTACGATGTGCTACAAACTTAGTAGCAAGACCCTCACCAACAGTACCTGCGACTAGATTGTAAAGAGTCTCAGGATCCATATCGTCCTCTTGCAGTAACTGAGATACGAATGTCCATGTACGTGGGGTAGCAAATGCACGTGAAGAAGACTTAGCATCGAAATCATACAAGTCCTGCTTTGCAAATGACAAGTAACCAACTACGTCCTCATGCACTTGATTTTCAATAGCCCAGTTCTGCCAAGAAGCAAAGTCAGGACGCATTTCTAAGTGAATGAAACGATTAGCAAGGGGCATCGGCATACGATATGTAACACCCTTGTCAGAGTCCCTGTTACCTGCGGCAACAATATGAACATTCTTGGGCAGAACATACTTACCAACACGTCCATTAAGAACAAGTTGATAACCTGCAGCCTGCACTGCTGGTGGTGCTGAGTTCATTTCATCTAAGAAAAGAACAATACATGGATACTGAGAAGCAAGTTCTTCAGTTGGAAGTTCGATTGGGGGAGCCCAATCCATAACTCCTAATTCTTTGTTGAAGAAAGGGATACCTCTGATATCAGTAGGCTCCATCTGCGCCATACGCAGATCAATCATATGACCACCTAACTCGTTAGTGATCTCCTCGACAAGTTCAGACTTGCCAACTCCGGGAGGTCCCCACAAGAATGATGGACGATTTGCTTTCATAGCCGCTTTGATCGCGGGCTTTGCTTGTTGACTTGTTACAGTCAGATTTTCAGTTAATTGAGACATTTTTTAACTCCGTTCTTTTATTGAATATACTGTATATTATGAAGCCTTTGGTCCGTAATGTCAAGCCTTTTTGCAAAAATAATTGAAATTATTTTGCCTATAAGAATCAACAACTTAGTCTCCCTCAGGTTCCATAAGGGTTAACATTAAGATATATTTCTCTATCATATCGCAGTTTTCTTGTATTTTTGCTCTATAATCGTCAGCGGCCTGCCAATTGTTACGTTGTCTGCATCTGACTTCTATAGTAGACAATTCATCTACCATGGGCACAATGTTGTTCCATAGTTTTCTCATATCATAATTAAATGATAGAGATCGAATTTGTTTCTGAAGTGAATCCAAATACTGTCTGGCTTCGATTGCGTTAGAGAATTTCTCATTCATACCCATAATTATACGACCTTTGGGTATGAATGTCAACCTTTATTTAAGGTTTATCGTACCAACGTATATAGATCATTGTTACAGCATTGTTGTCGTTTTGATAGTACTGATGGCCTAGATTCATATTATGGGCAAACAATTTATTATTAGTCAAAGTTTCTCTTACGCCTCTCTTCCATATATCTGGCCATTCATCTGCGTATGATACTTGAAATTCTGAATTTACGTCAGCATCACTTAAAGTAAAAAATGTAATCCATTGTTTAGTAGGATCGTCAAAGTTCTCTATAGGATTGTAATCTTTATGCCAACGACCTGAGTCATGCATCGGGTCTATTTGATTGTCTATTAGTACTCTGTAATTATAAATGACTGGACGTTTTAAGTAAGGCTTTAATTGTAATTGAATTAAATCGATTAGTTCTCCCATAGAGTCAGGAAGCAATCGTTTGACTATTGAATTGTCATCATATCGATTATAAAGAGTAGGGTTTGTTTTGTCTCTTAATAGATCGCCTTCTGGATTAATTAAATATCCAGGGTAGTCTACGAGTGGTTTGTCATCTGATACACGTTGTAAGAGATCAGCATTTAAAAATTGATCAGTAAAGAAATACTCGGTGTTCAATAGATGCCTTTGCCAAACTGAGTTTTAGGATTTTTAGTTTTCTTTTTGCCCGGTCTAACAAGTGGAGGACGACCATCACGTTGAATATTACCTAGTCCCATTGCTTTTGCTTGTTTCTTCATTGTATCTGGATGTACATCTACTGTCAGAGCATAAGAAAATCTTGGATCATTTCTTTGTGCTTCACTTGGAATGTAACCTGATGCTTCACCGATCATATCAGGTCTTCTAGCGGGTTGTGATAATTGTTTAATTTCGTAAGGACCTTCGATTCCTCTCTTTTTAAGAAAGTCAACAAGTTTTTCTAGTTTTGCTTTGCTTACATCTTTGACATTTGGTTTGCCGTTTACATACAAAGCATATTCTACTTGAGGTTCTTCCATCATCTTAGATATATCATTCATATCTACATCGTCTTTAGCACCTCTGTTTATTCTTTCAACTGCGGCTAAAAAACTAACCATCTTGTCATAATATTCTATATCTTTTGCAAGATTTTTTACTGCTATTTTGTATGCATCGGATTTATCTTTGTTGTTTAATTGCATTTCAAACTTAATTGCCGCATCTAAATATTTTGCGACCTCTATGTTTTTCATGTTAAACTGTTTTGCTAACTGCTCTACGCCATCTTCGCCTTCTGCAATATTGACTTTGCTATTATAAACACCAATAGATTCTTCAAACGTTCTGCGTAACAGTTCTTCTTCGATAGATAATTGCTCGCCTCTTAACTTGTTACGTAAATCAAATAGTGCTTGAAAGTATCCTTTGGATCTGATAGCCTTAAATGCTAAATTCTCAGGACCGAACTCTCCTTTCTTATCTAAGCCTGCTTGTCTGTATCGTTTAATAATAGATAGAACTTGATTGACTTGATCGATATTTTTTGATTTGAGTCCTTTAAGACACAATTCTTCTAATCTTTCAAACTTATGTTCTGCTGATATTTCATCTAAGTTTGCTCTTTGTTTGGTAGGGAAACGAGTAAACTTATCTTTCATTAGACTGTATTCGCCTAAACTAGTATGTGCTTGTGCTGTGTCTTGTACGTATAACTCTACAGGAATACCTCTAACTGTAATGTCATATGTGTCGTTATATAAAGACTTTTTAGCATTGAACAATTCTTTGTAAACATCTGACTCAGGAAGTTCTGCAAAATCTACAAGTAGATGCAAATCAATATCCGAATGAGGTGTGTATGTAAATGCAACATTACTACCAGTAATGATTACATCTTCTACAGCAAGATCAGGAATACCCATGAATTCTATAAAGTCATCAGTGATGATTTCTAGTTGTTTTTTGATGTTTGGCTTCAATTTATTGTTTTCATCAAACAGCAAAGGATTCAACTCATCATGGAAGTTGATCGCATCTTCGATTTTGAATTTCTCTAGTTCAGTTATGTTCATATAACTATTTATCGAAATAGGCGAGGGGCAAATAAATGCCCCTCTAGGTGTTCGGTGACGAGGTACCTTAGACCTCGGGGGACTAGGCCGCTAGGGCGTAGTCTTCCATTGTATAATCGTTGCCAATTATAATTTTGCTTGATTTACGGTCATCGCCTACCGTGTTGTCTGTTCAGTTACTGAGTCACCCTGTCGAATCCCTTACACCCCCTCTGCTGTTTATTGGTGGAGGTGGCCGGAGTCGAACCGGCGTCCAAAGCGCCTTTTACTTCACTTCATACAACAATAATTAATCAAGTAGTTCTTTAATAACAAGAACTTTGATTACGGTATCTGCTACTTCGTCTATATCATCTTTCAGATATTTGACTTCAGTATGTACCTTATGTCTAGCATAACCTGTGTAGTAAGGAACTGCATTACTACCCATGTGTACCATAGTATTACCACGTCTTTGATGTGTATGCATACTATAGTGACGAGGATATTTTACAATCCTACCGTCAATGATACGAGTTGCACCCGTATATGCTGACTGTTTCTCACGCATGAGACGTTGGTCAGATTTTTCTGCTTCTACTGGACATGCAACCATAATTGCTAAAAACCCTACAATTAATGTTGTGCCCAACTGTCTGCCTGTTATCTTCATACCCATATCCTTTTGCTGAGAATGTATTTATTATAACACAATTAGACTGTAGGCATATACTTTTGGGTAAATCATTTTTAACTAAATACATACATGCGTTATTATGAATTCATAGTCGAGTACCGAACCGATATCACTAAGAATCGTTTTCAGAACGGTATCCTAGAAAAACTGCGGTTCGGTGAATATCTACGATTACAGCCATACTCAGATAAAAATTATATCTCAGATGGTCAACCAAGTGACTATCAAAAAATGGCATTTAATATCATGGGTCTTAAACATCAATACCCAAAACAACTATGGACACTATTAACACAAGAAATATATGACAAACATAAAGACGATATCGTTAACATGATTATATCGTGTATGGAGCAAATTGATCCTACACAAAACAAACAATATGTTCCTTATCTCACGCAATGGTTTATTAATGCAGATGAAATAGGACGAGATGCATTCCCTAATTGGGAAGATGCTACATCAACTCTTAAAGAATCATTAATAATGTATTACAAATTAAGAGAACGTATCCCAGAAAAATACAGAGACATTGGCCAATATAAAAGTGTTGGAGACTTTATGAATGGCGTACAAGCCCTTCGATCACAATATGGTAAACAAGAACAACTAGATAAAGGCGAAAGTGAAATAGTCTACAACAGCAAATATGCAACAATCTATTGGCCTAAAGATGAGCAAGGTTCTTGTTATTTAGGACAAGGAACACAGTGGTGTACAGCCTCAACTAGATCCGCTAACTATTTTGACTCATATAACAAAGACGGACCTTTAGTTATTGTTAACATGAAAGAAAAGATAAGAGTCAACGATGGTTGGATAATTGACGATGACGGCGGAGAACATGAAGACCCATATGGCGAAAAGTATGAGAACAAAATTCAGGCTCATATGGAAGTTGATCCTGATGACAAAGGCGAGTTGTTATGGCAATGGGATAGCATTGCAGACACACAAGATGAAGAAGTAGATTTTACAACTTTATATGATGATAATCCAAACTTTAAAGCAATGTGGGATAGTCCAGAATTTCAA
>Ga0209645_1000020_pt1 | contig 70759 bp, 93 predicted proteins | sample ETNvirenome_6_30_FD_184070 | JGI IMG/M metagenome (GOLD analysis project Ga0209645, IMG submission 184070) | Marine viral communities from the Pacific Ocean - ETNP_6_30 (SPAdes) (version 2) | ecosystem: Environmental > Aquatic > Marine > Oceanic | place: Pacific Ocean | collected 2013-06-19
TATCTATAATATTAGAAGCTTAGATACATCTAATCCTGTTGTGGCTGGGTTGTTGGGATATACCTATAATGGAGACTTTGGTCTAGATCATAAACCATCGCAGCTGTTAGCAGACTTAATTGGTGCTCAACCAGATGAAGATGCAATAGAGCGTATCTTTTACAATACAAGTCAATTCAAGCGGATTATTAAAAGAAAGTATTGGTAATGAAGTGGGTTGCGTTCTTTAGTCAAACTGGTTCAGAGATAGTAAATATCTCTAAAAAACTTAATAGATGGCCTGATCTTGTTGTTACGAATAAACAAGAAAGTGAATCAACTAATATAAATCTAGTGTACCACTATAAAGACGGTGGTATCGTTACCCTACCTAAGTGGCCAGATATTACGGACTACTTTAGGGCTGCTGACGCTCTTAACTATTCTATCTTAAGAGAAGAGTGGAGAGAGAATGTATTTGTTACTCTACACGGTTATCTAAGAATATTACCTGCAGGGTTTACTAAAGCGTCAAATATTTATAATGGCCATCCTGGAGCTATTGAGCAATATCCTGAATTAAAAGGATTCAACCCTCAAAAGAAAGCATGGGATGGTAAATACGAGAAGGTAGGATGTGTTATCCATGAGGTAACACCAGAGCTCGATGATGGTCCTGTTGTATCTTCAGTGTTAATTGATAACAATTTTAACACATATGAAGAGCTTGAGAGTGCGCTACATGACGAATCAACAAAACTGTGGATAGATTTTCTAACCTTGAATCTAAAAAACAAGAAATAAATTTTTAAAATGAAAACGTACGAAGAAATTAAAACAGAAGTAGAATCAGAATACCCTCAAACATGTGAGATGCTAAAAGAGCTTCTTGAGGAAGAGTATAAGTTGTTTATTAGAAAGCAATACGATTATGGTCCTACAAATATTACTGTCGGTCAAGATATGAACAAACCAGATGGGCGGCAAGTTGCTAAGGCTGGTTTAGTTTTCCGTGTAAATGATAAATTGCAGCGACTCGTAAACTTAATTGTCAAGAAAAGAGGTCTCGTAGAAGCAGCAAATGAGCCTATCGTTGATGCCTGGTCCGATACTAGTTTGTATTGCAAAATTGCACAGCTAGTCGATAATGGTGTCTGGGGTAAATAATATGCTTATTTCATTTACAGGCGCGCAGAGTAGTGGTAAGACTACTCTGTTGCGTTATTTTTTAGAAGAACACGCTTGGGGTAGTGTAGATGAGGTAACTAGACGTATTCGCCGAGATGGTTTAAGTATTAATGATGGGGAAGCTGATTATAATGATACACAATTAGCAATTTTTGCTGATCATATACAAAATATTTTTACGTATAGTGGTAAGCAAATGAATAACGTCTTAGATAGATGTATTGTAGATGGTTACATATATACAAGATATTTTAGACAACAAGGTAAAGTAAATGAATTTGTAGATAAAATGTTTACATATGCTCTTAAAAGGTATATAGATAGGTATGATTATATCTTTTATACTAATCCATATGATGTACCATTGATTAATGATGGAGAGAGATCAATGAGTAAGAGCTTTAGAAATGAAATTATTAGATTATACGAACAACATATATTAGGTAAGTATCCTAATATTTTTATACTTGAAGGTAGTGTAGAAAATCGATATAATCAAATGAACGAAATATTACAGGATGACAAAATTAGATAACTCAAAAATAAGTAAGCACTTAGGTCAGGTTAGTCAATACAAATCTGAGTATGACGCTGGTCTATTAGTACGTGAACCTCGATCTAACAATCGAAGGCATTTAAAAATTAAAGCATCTGACTTACCGTTTGTAGGTTGTGATGTTTGGAACGGGTATGAAGTATCTGCGTTAGCTAATAACGGAGTACCAGTATGTGGGGTAGCGAAAGTAGTTTATCCTAGCGATAGTAAATATATCGTTGAATCAAAGTCTATGAAGCTATATTGGAATAGTTTTAATATGACTAGACTCGGAGATACCTTTTCACAGGTTATTAAAAATCTTGAAAATACTGCTTCAGAAGACTTAAGTAGTTATCTTCAAACAGATGTAAGAGTAAGCGTCTTCCCATGTAAGACAGATGTGAGTGGTGTTGCATACCCTTATGCTGAAGATCAATGGATTCGCTTAGAGAATAGTCGGAGCATTGATTCTGAGTGTTATTATATAAATGTCTATAGCGAAGATCCTTCTCTTTTAGAAACAAAGGTCCCAGGAGTAAACGATGGTTATATGAAGGTAATGTCATCCTTGCTCAAAAGTAATTGTCGTGTTACTTCTCAACCTGACTGGGGTGATGTTTTTATTAAGCTAAGAGGTAAATATCATCCTGATGAGAGTGAGTTGCTTAAGTATATTGTGTCATTCAGAGATGAATGTCACTTTCATGAAGAGATTTGTGAAACTATATTTACTCGACTTAATACAATATATGAGCCTGATGAGCTATCAGTAGCGTGTTTGTATGCAAGACGAGGTGGTTGGGATATTAATCCAATCAGAGCAACTCATGAACATCTAATTGAAGAGTTCTTATGGGAAGAAGAAATACCTTGGGTTAAGACTCTAAGGCAATAGTAGACAAAAAAAGGCGGCCCTTACGGACCGCCTTTTGCTTTTATAATCAATTAAGATTAGATATATACACCTTGATCGAAGGCATTAGCAGCACCAAGACCCTTGACGAACACGACGTGGTAGTAGTTAGATGCACCAAATAAGTGATCAACAACACCATAACGTGTTAACATACCTACCTTCGGATAGAAGGAGTTAGGATCAATAGAACGCTGTACCATAACCGGGATATAAGGACAGTAGATAATACCAGTATCATAATACTCAGGACCCTTATAACCAAGTAAAGCGTACTCAACTTGATTAGTACCGGTAGCGTTATTGGTAGTTGTTAAGTTGTACTGAGCTTCAGTACGAGTATCGCGATAGACGTTAAAACGACCACCAACGTTACCGACCTTACCAACACCAACTGGTTGTGTGTTAACGTTACCGTCAACTGTCATCCAAGAAAACTCAGGGAGCATTTCGAGAATAGCGCAAACCTTAGGAGTAGCAACAATGAAGTTAGCAGCCCCACGTCTATTACGAACAGCGATTCTGTTTGCTTCAATGATTAATCTCTGATAGAAATCACGGTTTCTTTCAGCCATCCATCGAGCGTCTGCAGACTGTGGTTGGTATACAGAGAACCCTGTACCTTCACCAGCAACAATGCTAGCCTGAATCATACGAATGATCATTTCACGGTCGATTTCAGCCTGGATTTCATAAGACATAGCATTGGTTAACTCAGCGTCAACATCAATACCATTCATATTCTTAAGATCCTGCTCAAGTTCAACAGACCAACGAGCGCCTAATCTACGAGTACCAGCTTCAACAGCTGTCTTTTCGAAGCTAAGCTCAATTGTTGGTGCATTGTCACCGGCTTTATCAAGTTCGAAAGCTGATAAAGTAGCAGCAAAACCCTTGTCACCTTCTGCCATACCACCAGATAACCAGTGATTCGCTGCGAAGTTTTCACCTTCACCAGCATCACCGAGACCACCAGTCAAACCATCAACATCAGTTGTTTGACCAGTAAAACCAGATCCTACGTAGTTATGACCCAACTCACCGCTCTTCTGACCACCAGTCTTGGCATTACCGCTAGAGGTAGCGACACCTTCTTGTGTACCAACAGCTGGTGCGACACCGGCGTTAGATTGCTCAAGAGTTTCACCTTTGAGATTTTTGTCGTTGTACTTGTAACGTAGAGCAAATGCTAATCCAACAGGACCAGACATCGGCTGAACACCAACGATCTCATTAGTGATTAACTCAGGGAATGTACGACGAATCATCGGTATAAGAATCTTCGGCAAACGAGCATCACCGGCTGCGTACGTGTCAGTACTTCCATAACCAGCTTGTCCTTGAGCATTCTGAGCTAAGTTGCTTCCAGAATATGAACTAAATGCGCCACCGTCACCGCCGGCGGTATTAGCTTCCTTTAAACACCACTCTTCTTGGTTCTCAAGGAGAATGGCGGTGTTAAGACGCGTAGAAGCGTCCGAAATAGCGTTAACTTTGTCAGAGGTATAGTCCAAAACAGGACTCCACTTCTCCAACAACTGCTCCGCTTTATTTGTATCAATATAATTTTGACCTTTATTCATAATTTATTATTGTTTCCTTTCATTTTTTCCGTTGCATTGGAGAATCAGGTAACAAATACCTCAACAGTTGTAAAGATTACTTAGAGACGCATGTTAGCAAGCTCTTGAGCATATCCATGTACGTGAGATTTAGGTTGCTCAGATTTCTCTTCAACAACTTTAACCTCTGCATCCTTGGTCTTACGCTCCTTCACTGCTTCTTCCTTAAGAATCTCAAGAGATTCTTGAGCCTTCTTATCGAACATTGTCACTGTGTAATCAAAATTTTCTTCGATAAACGCGAGATCTTTATCTTTGAATGTCTTTCTTACGAAATTACATTTCTTTTCATCAAGACCGTTTAGTTTCTTCTCTAAGAATAAGTCCTTCTTAATTGTATCTAACTCATCTTTAATAGATTTGTTTTCACCTGTAAGATCAGAGATAGCTTTCTTAGATTCTTCAATGGTCTGCTTACCATCAACAACAGCTTCTCTAATAGACTCATTAGCAAGTACCATATCAACAGATAAGCTCTTGCGTATATCTTTCAGTAAGTCATAAGCGCGACGGTTTTGAGTAGCTTCCTCAATCGCTTGTGTAGGAATAGCCTCGTCAATATATGAGTCAAGATAGTTTGAGACAGACTCTACTAATGTATCTTTGAGTGTAGTAGCTTCTTCGTTGAGTGCTGTTTGATATTTACGAATTACGTTCTGTAATTTACGTGTACGATCTTTATCAACCGCTTCAACGACCTTCTCTAATTTGGCGCAATGATCTTTGTCGATTGCTTCAATTAGTGTCTCTAACTTTTTCGAGTACTCTTCGTCCTGGGCCGTAAGAGCAGCTTCAGTCGCGATTTGCGCGCGCTCGTCAGCTTTCTTCTCGACAGCTTCGTTAAAAACTGTTTCTATAGACTTAAGACTTTCTTCATTAAGAACGTCTTTACCTACTTCCTGTAATAAATCAGTTATCTTGCTCATGACTAAAATAAATTCTTTTTGGTTGTTTTAGCGATCTTGTCTTTAATTTTCGCTTCGACTACTGCTTTAAGAATCTTATCAGCAGCAGCATAATTCTTATCAGCTAAATTGCTAATAAAAGACTTAATATGTGACTTTTGGTCCATCATAATTATTTATCGTTTCCGTACGTGTTTTTTATATCTTTTGGATAAAGGCAATGATTTTTTCTGTAAGGTAATCATTGACGTCTTTCTTAGGTAGGTTGTTTAAACTATACTCAAAACCATCATATAGCTCTTCGAACTCCCCTTTCTTATTTAAAATCCATTGTTTTGACTCAAGTATACCGTTAACAAATGCATCTGAATACGAAGGATCAGCAACACAATCAATAGCAATTAACTTTACATTTGATACTTTACCTACGTCTCCTTCTTGTTGTATTTCGCCTAATGCTCTTGTTGACATACCAACACTGCAACCATCTTTAATTAAACTCTTTACGATTTGACCGCATGGTGTACTCAAGACCTTACTCTTACCAACAAAAATATTACCCTCTTGTTTCAACTCTGTTAAAATGTGGCAAGCCCGTTCCAGGTCTACCTCAGCAGCAGTAGGGTGATTTAACTCTCCCATAGCTCGTTTCGTGTTGATCATTTCATCAGTATAACGATTTACTTCTCGTTCCATATCAGAACGCTCATAAATACGCTTGTTCTTATTTACATCGTCTGTCTTTATCATCGGACCAACGATATGAAGAGTAGGTTCCGATTTATTATTCTTTTCTTCTAAGACATAATCAAACTCAGATGGATCAGATTTTTCTACAAGTAACTTGAATGACATAGCGTTATAAATTATTTATTGTCTCTACTTAGCTTTTCCCTGAAAAAGCTCTCTTTCTGTTAAGATTAAGAACTTATAACCATGATCTTCCGACCATTTTTTTGCAGCTTTCCATTTAGCTTGATTAACTTGATAAGTAGCTTGTTCATGCAAAAACGTACTTTGTTTCTTTCTTCCGCGCATTACTGGTCGTTGAGTTTGGCTAAATGGTTTAATCTCAACGAGGTACTTTACCTTCTTACCTCGTTGGTTTAATACTAAACTATTATCAACAAAATATCTATGGGATTTAGTATCTACTGGGCTTATATACGGTACTATTATACCCTCACTTGTCCATTCTAGGACATTAGAGTTGTAGTCACACCATCTAAAGAAGTATAACTCCCACGAACTTCTATACTGTGGGTATTTTTTGCCTTTGAATTTATTATAATATATCGGGCGATATATTCCTTTTTTAAATTCTCCTTTTTTCTGTAGGTTCATTATCCAACGAAAAACATAGGAGGTGCAGCATCACCAAAACCAGGACTAGCGCCAGTTGTGAGCATTGTTTCTAACTTCTCTTTTTCGGTTAAACCTTCTTGTAGTATACCAGTGTCAAGAGAACCACCACCTAATGAAAATTGTCCACCACCAAACTTACTACGAACTCTACCAATACTAATTTTACTTAACGCTAATGCATATTGATAAACCCATGGCTCCTTAATCATGTCTCTTATTGTTTTTTCTACATAACAACTCACTACACCATAAAACCGCTCACCTGTTTTTGGTTCTGGTATTAATAGCATATGTTGAGTACGTTCATCAAACTTAAAATAACGTTTAGTAGATAGCATTTTTTCACGAGTTTCAAGCCACTGCTTTAAGATATACCAACTAATTAAATCAAAACCATAATTACCTAAAGCATAACTAAAATAAGTTTGTTGCGCTAAAGTTTGCTCAATAGTAAAGAGGGTATTTAAACTATTACTACTAGATTCTTCATGGCTGTATACATCAATAACCTTACGTTTTTGTCTTGTTAAATCATCGAAGTAACCTATACGAGGTTTTTGTGTAGTAATGAGAGAGGTTGTTGTTGTGTCTGTTGATATTGCATTTCTGTTCGCGTTAACAGAACCTGCTTTAGTAGTATCGCTAGCTAATACAATACCTACTTTAACCTCATTAGTATAAGACCCGTCGATTTGATCTGTTGTATTAGCTGGTATAGCGCTAATTTCAAATATTTCAGAAGAGGTTGTAAATACTTGACCGAACTCAGTCTCTTGTACATCAGCGGACTCTACAGTTGTATCACCAGATGTCGCTACTACAAGTGCTTTTGAAACCATAACATTTGTATCATCTAATACTACAGTAACAGTATACTCTGACGGATCAACATTTATATCTCCTACATTAAATTCAAACAATGGAATAAAAGTACTGTTACTATTTGCTTCGAAATTTTTTGCTGTAGTAGTTGCAACGTTTGTATTAGTAGATCTGGTTACCTCAATTGTAGATTCATACGTAGCGGTAAGTTCTGGCGTGAGAGTCATTAACTCTGAAATATCTAGACCTTTACCTCTCGTATACTTATCGCTATCAAAAACTAAATGCTCTTCAGTATAGCCAGCATACTTACTAAACATTTCTACAGCGAGAGCAATGTTAGTAAAGATCTGATTACCATGAAGTTCTAAGTTAATAACAGGGTAACCTAAAGCATATGTAATTCTATCCGCTAAAAGCTCGTAATTACTTACAGTATTAGCTAGATATGTAGAAAATAGATGACTACCTGCGCTTAAATAATCTGATGACCATGTATCTGTTGCCACATAATTATTTATGTTGGAAGCGCTGAAGTTTCCCCTCCCGGGGTAGGAGTTGGTTCTGGTATATCACTATCCGGTACATCATCGCCACCTGTAGGACCCATATCTGGCGGTACATCTCCTGCAGGAGCACCGGGTGCGGTCCCAGCATCAGCACCAGGCGCACCACCACCAGCGGCCCAATCTGCACCACCACCTCGTATTTGTTCTATTTCATGCTGTAAAGCAGCGTCCTTACGAAGCCATTCTCTATTAGCCTTAATTTGCTCATCCGTCCAACCTAAGTACTCTTTCTGACTATATTGCTTGGATATAGATTCATTTTGAGTCATCGTATTGAAGTTATTAGCCTTCAAGTCTAATATTTGTTGTTTGCGTAGCTCGAAATAATTACGTGGAGGAGTAAACATTAAGTCAAACGAATTTTCTCTTAATTCAAACTGTCTCCAAAGTTTTTTGAGCTTTAAATGAGTAATAAACGCTTCTTTTATACCAGAGGCAAATTGAGACTGTAATCTAACTACAAAGTTTGCAAACTTTAATTCTTCTCTTAAAACGTTTGCGTCGGCGCTATATTGAGACGTTTCGGACTCTACCCTATTAGTAGGTACCTTAAGAGCTTTATAAAGTTTTTTAACAAAATAATTTAAGTCTTGGAGCTCACCTAAGTTTTGACCACCGGGTAATGTTGTTACTTCTGTACCGGTACTGCCTTCCCTCTTAGGAAACCAATAAGCATCAAGTATTGATTGAGGGTTAAATGAATTAACTCTGTTATCACCATCAAGACTAAATGATTTCTTACTCCAGTAATTTTGCATTAACTTTCGTATATAACCTTCTGCTTTTGGAGGGCTCATTTGGCCAACATCAACGTTGAATACTAAGCGTTCTGGAGCTCTAACTAGTCTATATATAATAATAGAATCTTCTATAAGAGATAATTGTCTATAAGCTCTTCTAGCATTTTCAATAAAAGGAATTCTAAATGTTCTATTTTCATTCCATGTACCAGAATTAACATATGTTACCTGATTTTTTTCTAACGGAATAAAGTCTTTATCTTGTAAACCAGAATAATTTTGTTCATCAGCATCTTTATGATGTTTAGCCTTTCTTAACAAATAGGCTTTAATATGCATATTTTGAAAATTGTCATATACAGGGTCAATCGCCTGGGTAGGGACGTTTATAACACCTAGTATACCTTCTTCAATATGCTTATCATGTATAATATTTTCAAAGTAAAGCTCACCATCAACTAATAAAGATCTTATATACTCCCAAGCTCTTTCTTTAAAATCAAATAAGTTAATAAATTTATAAAATTCATCTCTCATTTGTTTTGATATTAGTGGGTCGAATTCTTTATCATTTCTAAGCTTTAGATCAATCATTCTTCCGTGATCGTCTTCATTTAAAAACTCATCACAAATTTCATCTAACGCATCAGCTACCTCGGCGAATTGAGCCATTACTCTATAATCTCTTAGACGGCGATATTTGTCTACATCTAAGGTAGCATACATTAATTCGTTATATGCTCTATCTGCTAAAAAGGAACCTACTGGTTGAGAAGACTCAGGTACTTTCGGAGCTATAATAGAATGCTGAGCTAGTAACTCTTTGCGAACCGACCCTGCTTTATAAAAGCTTTTAAATTTTGGGTTATCTTGTGTAACATCATCAATAATAGATGCAGGAGATCTATACGGAAGATTACTCGAAATAAACTTCTGTAAACCTCTACCAAATGTACCTTTTTTTCCGTCGTCCATATTAGTTAACTGTAATTGTTGTATTTATATCTTTCTTCAAACTACCATATCCCGCAGCATTCATTAACAATATGTCTAAATTACCAGTCGCACTTAGTGTCGGGAAAGTGATTGTTATACTATTGTAATTATTTATTGTAAAACCGCCAGTTAAAAGGCCTGATAATTCTGGAGATAAGGTAGCACCGTCACATAAAGATGATATAGATGTAAAACCAGATACTGGATAGTTAACAAAATCCCCATCACTCACAAAAAGTAACTCATCGTTTTCTGCACTTAACATCACAGCTTCAACAGTATCAAAACTATAACCATTAAATGTTCTTGATGCTGAAAAGCCACATGTAAGAGTGGTATATGTATTTCCTTCTGTAAAATGCGGTACAGCAGATAATGATCTAGTATCTACTTGTGCAGTAACACTAGTGAGTGCGCTTGTATAATTAATAAACTTACTCATAGTTAAATGTATTTACAGGTATGTATTGTTGATCAATAACGAAAATATTCTTAGCATTATCAATATTGTTCTTCTTGAACAACCAACCTTTCATTGTAAAGTCCGTACTTGCTTCAATTCTGGCCGGTTGAGTTCCAGAAACATTGACTGGATAGTCTAAACTTATATTACCAGACCACTCTACCTCAGTTCTTATCTCTAAATCACTAGCCATATTCTGACTAGATGGGACCTTCCAACTTATTATAATATATGGATTGTTATACGGAACGAAATTACTTAAAATTTGATCCATATCTGTTTGGAATTTAGTTAATATAGACATATTGATACCTATATTAACAGGTATTGGGGTTGGTAAATAGTCAGAAGTTAAAGCACCTTGATCCTGTTCGCTTGCTTTACTATAATAAAAACCAGGTATTTTATTAAAAACTCTCTCAGAGTCTCTCGTAACACTAGTATAGTGAACTGCAATAACAGGTAATTTGAGAGATGCTGCTTTATTAACCACATCATTTAACGCTCTCTCTTTCGGCCCATAATAAAAACCTACCTTGAGCTGATCGACCACAGTTTTACTTTTGTTATATCTGTTTATAACAATACTATTAAAGGCAGTAATAAACTGCCTTACCATATCTTTTAGCTCAAAACCGTAATATTGGTTTTTCATTGTAAATATTTATTAAACAAACCTATCTATAAAATATTTCGGAAGGGAATTAATGTTTCTTTTTAAAATACCTGTAAGAGTAAAACCATCAAGTATATATGTACGGCTATAGTCATTTTTATCTCTAGTACATCTACCGCATTGCTGTATTAATGATGTTAACATCTTTTTATCATACCAACCTTTTACAGTCTTATTCATGGCTGCAACTCTAATATCTTTCAAGTTCAACCATGGCTGCTTTACTACAATACAAAACCGTGCTAAGTCTCCTTTAAGATCAACTCCAAAGTTCATAGATGGACTAGCTAATACAGTTGGTTTGTCACTTGCGAGATGCTTTGCTATTATATCAGCATTTTCATTTTGACCTTGTATACGATAAAGTAGTCGCCCTTTACCAAGAGCATCTTGTAGCATTCTTGTTATCTCATCAGACTGAGTATGTATTAATCCTTTTTCGTCTTTATGCTTTTCTAATAGAAGTTTAATTTCGTTAACAACCTTTGGGAAGACGTTAACTAGGTTGCCATTATTAAGCCTAAAACCACCAACATAAATCGGAGACTTAGTTGAATCAAAATCAGAAGGGAGATCAACAAATGTATACTCATCATCCGGAATTCCTAACCCTCTCATAAAAGCCTTATAGTCAACAAACGTAGCAGACATAAGCACAACCTTATTTGCATATTTGAATAAATGTTTTGCAAGATTGTCTACCTTCTTAGGTATGAGTTTTATGTATCGTTTATTCTTAACTCGAACATCCTCATACAGATATTCTGAATCATACCAGGTGTTGAGTATTCTACTAATATGTCCCTTAAGATCAGAAACAAACTTATATTCTTTTTTGTAACTGTCGCTTACAGTAGTATGCTTATCTAAAATGCGCATCAATTCATTAGATCTAAACTCTAACTTCTCATTTAAAGTTTCTAGATTATTATGAAAACGCTTACGATCAAAACTATACCGCAATTGGAAGCCATATTTTTCTAATCTACCCATTTCAATACTACAACTAAAACGATTAACTATAACGTTTTCTAACTCTGATGCTTCGTCACATATAATAACATCTCTGTTTTTAAGATGATCTGGTTTATGAAAGAAGCTTGCATAGTTTTCAATACTTACCTTTGCGCTTATAGCTTTATTACGAGATTCATAGTAATCACATCTATTACAGTCCCAGCATTCTCGTTTGAGTTTAGAACTAAACAAACAAGGAGCTACATCTGCAGTACTCCTCTCATCTATATTACAGAGATAGCTTCCCTTACCTTTTAAAGTTTGTATGTCAGAAAAGTCTCTAGTATATTGATCTTGTAATTGCTTAGTTGTAGTGAGTATCGAAGTACCGAATCTCTTAGAAGAAAAATCATCAGCATACTCATAAACAAGTTTATTGTTATCCCATGTAGATTGATATGCAGTATAATCGTTAACTATACGCTCTAACCTTTTAGGGAGCTTGCTTGTACTGTTAGCAATAGTCTTTGCTAACATACTCTTACCTACCCCAGTAGGCCCTTGCACTACAACAAACCGATACTTCTTGAGAGCCTTATCAATTCGTGATATAGCTTTTTCTTGTAATGAGGTAGGTACAAAGTTTTTAGGAAAATGTTTTAACTCCATTAAGGTATATTATATCTTTTCTATAGAGACCATCAAGTCGTAATATTTATTTTTCTTGTTAGTGATCATTCTATTTGTTCTTACCTGTTGTATTACATCATTGCGATGAATATGATCAAGTCTATAATCAAAGTATATAATATTTTTTCTAGTTAAAACATTGAAGGGATATAGAATATCAACCTTCTTTGTACTTTCGAAAATAAGCTTTATATTAAAATCTTTAATTTCGTACAGTAGAATTCTACCTACACCTAATACTCTTTTTTTAGACGTAATTTTTACATTAGTAAGCAATATGGATTTTAATGTATTTTCTACTGTCTCGTAATTCATGTATTCATAAAGTTAATTTTTTCTTGTACGGACATAGGTGATATTTTTTCTTGCAAATATACCCAAAATGTTTCATCAGCATCAAGGGTACTAATTAAATCAACAGAGTCTACATTTATTGTTCTATAACCGTGCATTAATATATCCCAAACAACAACTAAATTTTTCTGATTAGGGTTATATTTAGGAGCTGACGTAGGTGGCTTGTAATTCAATATAGTCCTACCTTCTACTGAATTTAATAATTGAGAATTATTTGTGCATAACATTCTTCTCGTAGCAGGCATCCCAGGTTTTGGATTCCTTCTAGAAAATTTGACTTCGCATACATTATTTAAAAGTATGCCCTTAAGTTGTCCTAAACTTACACGCATTTTAATCTAATTGATCACAAACTCCAAAGAATCTTTCCTCATTTAAAAACAAACAATCTTTTAATGGGTCGTCAAATCCTGCAACTGTAATATTACTTACTTTAACTCCCTTGTCGTCTGGAAAACAAACCACATCACCAACCTTTACTGACTTACAATTAGGTCCTGCTAAGATAACACGAGCTAGTCGCCATGTTCGCTGAACTTGCGCTAATGGAATTAGAATCCCATTACGATTAATAGCTGTACCATCGTCAGATAGATCGACAAACTGAGCTAAAACAAAATCATCCATAACCTTACTCAGTTTGTAACCATTAAGACTAAAATCGTCCCCTTTATAATTTTCTAAATCAATCAAACTCCTTTTTGCAGAGTGATCAAACGCGTCGCGTTGACTTTCAGTCAACCCTAAAGTATCTAACTTAGCGTCGTATTGTTTTTGTTGCTTACTATCCATATTTCTTTATATTTACTTTGAATTTTTCAGAATACAATTCTACTTCTCTTTTTGAGAGTTCAAGATTTTTTGCTACCAGCTCGATTGCATTGTTTTTCTCTGTGTTTTCTTTTTTGTTCTTTTTTACATACCTAATAAACCGTCTTTTTGTTTTAGGTATAAGGTTGAACATAAAGTTGTAATGGTCATGCGCAGAAAACACATGACCATACATGTTTACTGAGTTGTTTATTAACGGTACAAATGATTTACTAGCAAATGTAAGATATCTATTAGTTATAAACGCAGAATATAGCTTATCATCTGAAACATTGATGTCTATTCTATCACGATCAAACGCAATATTGTTTACAAAGTCAAAAAAGCTATTTACTGGTTTCATAATAGAGACAGTCTTAAACCCTTATAGTAATTTTTGCAAATTTTTCGAAAAAAATTTTTCTCCTAGTACTAGACCTCAAAGAGTCAGTTTTGTAGTTGCGATAAACGCGTCATCCACCATGGAATAGTAGATATCTACCATGATTTTCATGAATTCTTCCACCTGATTATCGGTTAAATTAGTGGAAAACGCGAATGAAGGGGCTTTATTACCAGCAATCACGTTAATTGCAGTGTGACCTAGTGCGACATTGTTGCGAGAGTAGGTAATACTAACGCTACATTTACCTTTAGGTTGAATAATTCCGTGTTGCTCAAATTCTTTATGTACAATTAGATCATCTCCATCAACTTCAATAGGGGCATTCAAATATTTCGTTGAAAGTATGTTTGCCATTTGCGTGTTAAATAATCTTTGAAAGAAAACAGCACCGAGAGGATCAAGATTAGGAAGCTCCCAGCAAAAATTGATAGCGTCATCAGAATAAATAAAATCATTATTAAAAAGGTCTTCATTGTCAATCATTCCTTCTGTTTCTACTTTCATCGGCGCGCGAAACGCAATAATATTTCCGATAGGTAGAGTCTTTTTGCGAAAGTATTTATAAGCGAACCGCTGGTGAATAATATTACCATCATAAACATCGATATCATTTAAGATCATGACACTATAATAGGGTATCTAGAAAAAAAATCAATAGGTAAATGTTTTATTTTCAAAATGAAGAATTTTGCCAGAAAAGGTATAACCTTTAGAGTGGTTTGGGTTAAAGCAATATCTTTGATCTAATTGTTTTGTTTTTTTGTTAAGTATAAATTTATTGAAATGAGATTCGTCATGCCATCTAGCTATAATATTTTTATTTAAATCTGTTTTGATATTATTGTCTATCTCTGCAGCCATATTTAAAAATATTTTAGACGTACTACCAAAAAAACAACCCTGACAATATTTACCTTTTAGTTCCGACGTATACTCTACATATGCAGTAGAATCTTTATTATTAAATTCATATGGGCCTATCTCTTCTTTAGAATAATGATAATGAGACGTGGTAACAATTTCGTCGTTGGCTGGTAAGATTTCATCTTCAAGATAATCTACTACCTCCATATCACTATCTATATAAAAAACATAATCATAAGATGAAATTATATTTGATACAGTATTAAAATAATTAAAACGCAACAATGTGGTTAAAGGCCATGGAAGGTGAATAATTGGTTTACAAATATCAACAGCTGTGTTAAATTGATCAGAAAACAAAAGTATATTAGTTGATACAGATGTAGTGTATTTTTTAATACTTTTAATTAATGTGGATATATATCTATTGTGTTTGTTAGTAGATATTATTAAAAATAAAATTTTCATTTAAATTTTTGCTAATTTTAATATTTCCACTTTGTATATTTATTTATTTCGGTTTTATATTTCTCATAATGCAACCCGGTGAAGTGATATAGATACCCGCGCATATGTTCACTAGCAATATCGGGATCTATATAGTTCCATTTTTTATTAATAAAGGTCAACCTATTTTTTAAAAAATACATAAAAGCTAAATTAAGTAACGCCTGCTCTACTTGATGTATATTTTTATATTTACCGTTTATATTATTCAAAGCAGCTGTAATTTTTTTAAAAACATACATATGATAGATAGGGGAAAATAAAAACATACCAGCGTTAAAAAAGTTATCTTTGTAAGATTGTTTATCAAATTTTATTCCTAAAGCATGTGCACATACGTCCAGCCACGGTAAACATAGTTGGGTGTTTTTAAATTCTTCTTTTTGGTCTTTTGTTAAAAATGATTGCTGCATATCCTTAACAACATATATATTTTTTTTATTACTAAAAATATCGAAAGGATTAGGTGTTGTACTATTTATAATAATATCTGTATCAATGTATAGGCATTGCTTATAACTAGAAACTAAACTAGGTAAAAATAGTTTAGTGAACATATTATGAAAGCCAGCTGGTTGTATGGGTTGTTTAAAAACGATATACTCACAACCCCATCTTTCACACGCGGCGTTAACACTATCATAAGCATTTTGACTATGAGTATAACCTTCACTAGGTATAAAAAAAGATATAACGACATTATTCATTCCATTTAAAACTCTTTAAAGCTGTTTTTAAGATTTTAGGATCACCACCAGTAAAATGATATATTGAATCATTAATAGGTTTAGTAAGATCTGGGTTAATGACATTCCATTTTCTAGTTATATATGTTATTAATAATTCTTTTTGTATAATATAATTTAAGAGAGCTTGTTCTTTATGAGATGAACCATTAATACTATATTTCTTAATAAGAGAAGAATATTTTTCAAACATAGCACTTATACTTTTATCAAATAAAATAAAACCACTATTGAAAAAATTCAAAACAAAATTATCTGGTAAGTTTAAACCATCGTTAATAAATTCCTCTTTGTATCTTGTTAGATAATCTTTTATATACGCGTGAAGCTTAGCTGTCTCTTTATAACCAAGGACATATAATTCATAATGACTATCTCTTACAGTAACAAACGGTTGTTTAAATTTAAACGGAGAATCACATTTAGAACTAATTAACATATCTGAATCAATAAGTAAAGCACGTTCATAATCCGAGTTTCGTAAAATATTAAACTTATTCCAACTCGGGAAAGAGTTGGGAAATTTATTTTCATCAACAATTACATACTCACAACCCCATCGTTCACATGCATGTAAATGACTGCTTTTTGCATTTTCGCACAACACATTATTAATGTTTAAAGTAATTAAAGCAGTCTTCATTGTTCGTTTAGATTAGGTTTTAAAATAGATATTATTTTTGTATTCGGTAGTAACTCTCCCATAGCTTCTGGTCGTGCATATATTCTTGGTATGGTTTTTAAAGACATGTCTTGTATATATCTATTAAGATGAGACTCGTCATGCCAAATAGCAACAATATCATTACTTAAATCTATATCTATATTTTTCTCTATTGTTTCTGACATGTTAAAAAAGTTCTCGTATAAACCTCCATATAGACACGCTTGATGGTATGGTACTTTATATATGTCTTCAACAAATGCTGTTGATTTAGAATTAGTTTCATAGGGGTATAATTTTATTTCTTTACCTTCATGAAGCCAACCACAATGAGTAACACAACAAATCGGTTTCTCTTTTGTTGGTAATAAATCTTCCGAGCTGGTTACATAACCTATACATTTTAGATCCGCGTCGACCCAAAATATTATATCACAATTAAAATATTCTTTTGTTAAATTAATAGCTTTATTTTTGTAGAGAGTGGAATATGGCCATTCATAAAAAGGAAAGTATATATTATTAGAAATCGTTTGATGGGTAAATGTTTTATCATCAGTAAGAATTATAAATTGTTTTTCATATTGAGGTAGAAAATATTTCGCAAAAGAATCTAACATACTCGGTAGGAAGTCAACATAACTACCAGTACCCATTGTAACAATACCTATTTTACTCATATGATATGTGATTATTTACAAGGGAAAATAAAAAAGCACGTAATGCTTAAGTCCTCTAAATGTATAAACCGATACAACTGGACGTTTTGGGGAGATAAGGCCCTTGTAAGAGTAGAACCAAAAAATCTATACAGTAAAATAGTACAATATAAGTTTAATATAGATAAACTTACTCTCACTAACCCAAAAACTATACTACAAGATAAAACATTTAGCTATGAAGACCCGAGATTGATATCTTATAATGATTTTACATATGTAAAATACAATGTGAAAAAACAAGAGTGTTATTTTATGAAAAATAACCAGCAAATGACCAAAGGACATGCTTGGGAGAAAAACTGGCAGTTTATAACAGATAAAAAATATATTTATAAAATAAAACCGCTAGTTATTAAAGACAACACTAGTCGAGTTAAGTTTCGTTATACTATGCCTCATTGGTTAGAAGGTTTTTTTAAAGACAAACAAGATGCAAATGAAGTTCAGGTAAACACAAATGCAAAAGCATTTGGTAAGACGTACTTATATAGATTAAGTAGTAATGTTTTTAGTATAAACAACAGAAATTTTATATTTTTTCATACTGCTGCTGGAGACTTAGGTCATTATGATTATTATCAAGGTGTAATAGAGCTTGATTATGATTTTTTACCATTAACATACTCTATTGAACCATTTTTTAACCCACCACCATTAGATAACCCATATAAATTTAAAAAGAATGAAAATAAATGCGTATATGTTACTAGTGTTCGAATTATAAATGATAAAACATATATATGTGCAGGTATAAATGATTGTGAGTGTGCTTTATTTACTTTAGATAATAATACATTTGTTGATTGGTATGATAAATACAAAGATTTCGTAAAAGAAGAACAAACATCAAAAAATAGCTATATTACCACTATAAAAACAGAGTATGAAACAGAGTATATAACAGAGACTCTAGATTCAGTTACGTCTATTAATACATCTACAGAGCAGCAAATAACTAACGTGCAGCAAAACACTCAAATAAAAGAAAATAATATAACTAATATCGATAATATACAACAAGTAAGTAATTTAGAAAAACCTACTAAAATAAAAGAAAGTAATATATCTAATATTGATTATATAAGACCGGAAAACTTAGTAAGATACACACAAATAAAAAAGCCTAAGTATTGAGAATTTCTTCTGTTAATTTTTTACTATTTTTTCTATTTACGTTTTTTACAAAATCTCGTACATCATTAGAATTAATAGTATTTTTAAAGTGCTCCCACTCTTGAGTTTTTTCTAATAACTCACCTTCATCAACAACCCAACCAAACTGGTGTATTAGGTGTTTAGGTCTTTGGAAAAAAGGGTATGTAGAATACTTATTGTTATCAGATGTGGTAAATGTAGAGTTAATAAATACAACTAATTCTGGGTCTAACCACTCTGTATACATAGGGCAATTGGAAACATAAGCTATTGCACCAGTAGATAAACCTTCATATAAAAAATGACCCCACCCTTCATAATAACTCACACATAAATGAAATCTATTTGAATTTAATTGCTTTGTTACTTCTTCTTTTGGTAAAAAATCAGCAATAAAGTTAATGTTGTCTTTTAGTGGGGTTTTATTATAATGATTTAAACTTTCGACAATTGTCAGAGGTAGAGTATTCTTATTAAAGGTATTTATTACTCGTTCGGTACCTTTTTGATAGCTTTTACCTACAAGATGAAAGAAGGTATCAGTTTTATCTATTTTTGAATCATATTTATCATATGAAACAAAACCACAGTTAACGATATTACGATTATGCGCGGCAAGTAGTTGTTTTGCGAACTCAGATTTAACGATGATTTTATCAAATAGATATAACTGATGTACTTCTAAACCTATCCATTCTTCGTTAGCTATAAATACATTTTTTTTATTTCTATCTAAATACTGACCATAGAAATTTTGTATAAAAATACCAACGTCATATTCATTGTATGGATTATACTCAGAGTCATTTCCTATATTATGCTCAAAGTATACTATATCTATATCATAAAAAGGTTCTAATAGATCATATAGTAAATTTACATCAGCTATAAGACCGACCCCTGTATTAGATGTATAAATACAAGCAGTCTTTTTCACAAGTTAAAGCTTATCGCAATAGGTTCTCTTTATACCCTAGCATTTGCCATTGCTCGGTATCAGCTTCCCAATAAACAACAATACCGATTGGGAGCTCAGCGGTATCTACAAACTCATCATCTACAATACCCTTTTTAAATTTAGCGGTTTCAACTAGAAAAACCTTTTCTTTAAAATATACAGCTCTAGTTTTTCTTTTATATTTGGTTTCATAAGCTTCTTTATCAGTAGACTTAGTCCAGTCCCATGTAAGTGGGTTCCAAAAAATAGTAAGGTTTTCTTTTACTTTAGCTTGTAGAGTTTTTGTACCTAAAAATGTAATTTCTTCTACATCTTTTTCTCCGGGGTTATATTGCACTCCGTTAAAAAAGATCTCTGATATAGTATATGTTTCTTCTTGTACTTTCGGCATAGTCGTATAATTAATTATACGTGAAAAAAGATCTTTCAACTAAATTCTGCGACCATCCATGGACATTTTTAGAGATACAAGAAAAAGGTCTATATAATTGTTGTCCACGATGGGTAAACCATAACAAAATAGGAGAATTAAATCCTACTATTGATTTCATGGAAGAGTGGAACAGTAAGAAAAGTAGAGAATTCCGACAATCTATTTTAGATGGATCATTTAGTTTATGTAATCATGAAGAATGTCCTAAAATTCAAAACGGTACATTACCAGATAAAAAAGATATACTTGCAGGCAGATATGGTGATGAGTTAAAGTTTATTGTTGAGTTTGGAATGGATGTCGCTCAACCACCAAACACAATAAATTTATGTTATGATAAATCTTGTAATTTAAGATGTCCAACATGCAGGAAAAATCTTATTCAATACACTGAAAAAAACGAACCTCAAAAATACAAAAATACTATGATGATAAATAAGCGCTTACTGCGTATGATTCATAGTAAACCACATAAAGTGCATTTAAATATTACTGGTTCTGGAGATCCGTTTGGTTCTCCATCGTTTTTTGAATTAATGAAAAAGGTAGAACCGGCAAAAAACCCACAAGTATCATTTACACTACAAACTAACGGAGTGTTATTTGATGAGAGCAGGTGGGAGAAACTTAAAAATATACATAAACAGGATATACACGCTATCATAAGCTTAGATGCTGGTATAAAAGAGCACTACGATTTAGTGAGAGTAGGTGGAGATTGGGACAAACTAATGAAAAATCTTCACTTTATAGCTAAATTAGATCTCAAGTCAGTAAGATTAGATATGGTCGTTCAGAGAAATAATTATAAAAGTATTCCTGAGTTTATTCAAATAGCTCAAGCTCATAATTTTGACTCATATACATCGAGAGTATATAACTGGGGTACCTTTACTCAACAAGAGTATAATACTCACAACATATTTGATCAAAATCACCCAGAACATCAAAACTTTTTAAAGATTTTAAACCAAGATTACCACTATCATAAACACGACTGGGGTAACTTAACAGACTTTATTACAGACTAAATGAAAATAGCAGTACTATTATACGGGCAGCCAAGATTTTGGGACTTAAGCTACGAAAGTATTATACAAGAAACAACATTTGAAGGATGTACCACAGATTACTACTTTCACTTCTGGGATAAAATAGGGTATAACGGCTCAGATTCAGAAAACATATTAACAGATGAAATAAAAGAAAAAATTGTTAGTGTATATAAACCTAAAAAATACGAGTTTACTGACTATGAACCACTTGTAGCAGACACTGAAAAGGTATACAAACATGTAGATATAGCGAGAAAAGAAATTGAAAATTTAAATCTTCAAAAGACTATTTTTGAGACATGTGAGCCAGGTCATTTATCGTATTATACTGGTCAGTTTACGTCTCTTGAGAGAGTAGCAAATTTAGTAGAAGAAGAATATGATTATATATTTCGAATTCGTACGGACTTAATCTTCGCAACTCCTGATTTATATGATACAAAAAGAGATTATTTTTATGATAAAAGGTATTTTTATGATAAAATGTTAAATGGTCAAAAAGGTGTGTTTTGTAAATACGGAGATCTACAAATATGGGAAGGAGCAGAAGATAAATCCGGTAATAATACTGATCACCAACCGAAATCTAGAAAAACATACGAGAGTATTACATATCTGAATAATAATTTTTACGGTAAACGTCGTAACTTAGGTATAAGTGATAGATACAAATCAGATACACAATATTTACATATAAAAGACTGGTGTATGCTAGGTAGCGCAACAGAAATGCTTAAGTGTATGAAGAGTTATATACAAACAATCATAGATATGGTGTATAAAAGTCAGCAATTGCTTATTAAAAATAATATTGATGTTAATTGGTCTGCAGGAGAGCTTGTCTGTGGAGAATCTCTAGTAAAGGAAAAAGTAAATGCAATAGAGTTAGGTTATCAATATTATCACAATATGATTATACCTAATAGATTTTTAAAAATAGCTAATAAACATACTAAACAATGTATACTTGATAGACCTCATGTAAGAGTTTTAGCAGACTCGGGTATATCTATGAAAAAGCAATATAAAAAGATTATAGATAGATGAGTAAAGAGATACGAGATATAATATACGCGACTTGTATATCTATAAAAAGCATATGTTTGGAGGTAGGAGTACATAGAGGTATAAATGCAGAAAAAATTGCTAAACATAACCCTCAAAAACTATACTTAATAGATTGTTGGGACTGTCAAAGAACTAATTTAGAAGAAAAAAATATTATAATTCATTCTCACGCGGGGGCAAATAATGAAAAACAAACCAACTGGTATAATGAAGTAAAAGAAAAATTTCAAAATAATACAAATGTAGAAATAATAAAAGAATATTCTCATGTCGCGTGTGAGAGTTTTGAGAATAACTTTTTTGATTTTATATATATCGACGGTTTACATGATTATAGCTCTGTGCTACAAGACCTCAACATGTGGAAAAATAAACTCAAAACCACAGGGATAATACTTTGTGATGATTATACCGAAAACTCTAAAAGAGGGTACGGTGTAATACCAGCAATAGAATCTTTCTTAAAAAATAATACAAAGTTTACCGGACAGCTACTCGGGCAGCAGCTTTTTTTATTAAAACAACAATGATAGATATAATTTATAGTTATTATAATCAGTACAATACACTATCAACACAAGTACAGCTTTTAAATTCATACTCTAAAGAAACAAAAAACACAGTAAATCTTATATATGTTGATGATAACAGTACTCAGACTGCTAAGCAATATTTAGAAAAACTAAAATTAACATATTCTCTATACTATATTACTGAGAATGTAGGTTGGAATAACGGTGGAGCAAAAAATTTAGGTATATACAACTCAAAAAGTGACTGGAAAGTTGTGTTAGATATAGATATGTTTTTAACGGATAATCTCTTGCAAGAGATTTTTTTGTATCCAAAGAGGGAAAATTGTATATACAAGTTTCTTACAAATAAAATAGAAAGTACTAACCCTATAATACATAAAACATACCCCGGAGCGCTAATGATACATAAAAACGCAGTAGAAAAAATTGGTTATTTTGATGAAGATTTTTGCGGAAACTACGGGTGCGAGGATAAAGCATATTTTGCGAAAGCTAGACACTACAATTTTAAAACTGTAAAGTTGAGAACAGAAAATAAGCTTATATTTTTAGACGGTTTACCACGAAAAAAATCTCCTGAACCTATAAACGTGAAATTATTCGATAGTAAAAATAAAAATAAAGAGTGGTCGACAGACATCTTACGATTCAAATGGAAGAAAATAATATAATATATAGAGAAGATATACCAAGAGCTATAACTAATACTAACCCTATAGGGATTGAATTAGGAGTCGCAGGAGGCCGTTTTAGTGTAAAGCTAAATAATAAACACTCTTTCAAAAAGTTTTATTGTGTAGATAAGTGGAATGATAAACATAATATAAAAGAGTATTATGATGCACTTCATCGTTTGAATAAAGATAATATATATGTATTAAGAATGTCTTTTGAAGAGGCTCATACATTATTCGAAGATAACTTTTTTGATTTTATATATATTGACGGTTATGCTCATACAGGGCAAGATTCAGGAGTAACAATTAATAGCTGGTATAATAAACTTAAAAAGGGCGGAGTTTACGCGGGACATGATTATAATATAGAAGAATGGCCGAAAAATGTAGAACATATAAATAATTTTTTAACACAAATCGATAAAAAACCAAACCTCACAACAGAAGCCTGGGCTTCGTGGTGGATAAAGAAATGAGACTAGCAGTACTTATATACGGACAACCTAGGTTTTTTGAAAAAACCGCTGATATAATAAAAAAAGAATTTGAAATACCTGGTTGGCAAACAGATTTTTTTATACATAATTGGGAAAACGTCGGGCATACCCCAGCATGTGACGAGAATAATGATTACGACGAAAAATGTAACCAGGTAATTATACAAGAAAAACTAAATCCTATTACATATAATATAGAGAGTTATGATATAATATACGATTATGCGAAAAAATATATTGAATGTATTAAGCAATTAACAAATAGAAAAGTACCGTACGGGAATAACTATAATTTAGAGCGATACTTCTTCGGTCAACATATAAGCACACAAAGGTGTTATGAGTCTATTAAGTTATATGAAGATATAAATAATTTTCAATATGATATAATTATAAAAGCAAGAACAGATATAATTTATACCCCAAGTTATTGCTACAACACCGAAGAAGAGTACGTAGATCATAAGAAAGCAAACTATAGTGTATTAATTAATGACAGACCGGTGTGTCACGCGAATGGTATTAGATATAATACGTTTAATAACACAGAAAATAAATGGGAAGCGAATCCGCTGAAATATTTCTATGAAAACAAGATGTCGCCAATGAATTTACCAACAAATAAATGGTATAATGAAGTAGAATATAAATGGGGATATTGGGATCGGCTTTTAATAAATGATTGGTCTTTAGTATGTAATAGATTAGCAGCAGAGGTTTATTATAATAAGTGGTTTGATAATTTATTTTTGACTCTTGGTAAAGATTTACTACATAATAATTTGAAAACTAGATGGTTATCAAGATCAGAACACACTCTTCAAGGCGAGTTAACAATAAACAATAAAGTAGAGTGTAAGTGGATGGGTCGTAGAAGAGATAAAAAAATTATCTCTGCAGAAAAAATTAAAGAGGATGTAACAACATCTGATAAAATATTACTTTATCGAAATGATTGCATAAAAACATTACATAATAAAATACGGGAAATGTTTCCTGATAAAATAATAAGATGAGAGAAGTATTAAAAAGATCATTTGAAAAAATTTATTGTATAAATTTAAACGATAGAGTAGATAAGTGGGAGAAATGTCGTGCAATTTTCAAAAAACATAACATTGAAGATTTAGTACAGCGGTGGGAAGCAACAGAACCTAAAAATAAAAACAAAAAAGGGGATTGTGTTTACGCATGCGCGCACAGTCATGTTAGTATTATTACCCATGCATATGAAAATAATATAAAAAATATATTAATATTAGAAGATGATGTAGAATTTGTAGATGATTACAACGGTATATCAGCAGAACATATATTAAACGCTGGAATGTCTCAGATAAAGGAAAAAAACATATCATGGGATTTATTCTTTTTAGGGTATAGTTTTAAATTACGAGAGTTTTGTAATTATAGTCAATTAACCCCTAATGTATTTCAAAGTACGAACCAATTACAAACTCATTGTTACGCAGTTAATTCTAATATATACAAAAAAATAATAAATGATAATGTCCCTGGTAAAGCTGCTATGGATGAATACTATGGTATATACCTTTCTCATAAAGTAAACGCATTAAATTTGTTTCCACTAATTACTTACCAAAGAAATGATATTTTATGCGATATAGGTAACAACGTCCGTAAAGATAGAATTAAATTATACAACAGAGAAATACAGTTTTGGGAGAAAAAATTATATGGGTATGAAAAAGATTGCAGTATTAATACACGGTCAGCCTAGATTTTTAAATTATACCTGGAAATTTATAAAAGAAGAGTATACCGTACCTAACTATGAAACTTACTATTTTGGTCACTTGTGGGAAAAAGTAGGTTTCGTACCCGATGACTGTCGTAATACTAATTATATACAGCATAATATAGATAAACAAATATTAAACAATTTAAATGATGTATCAATTACTAATTATGATATTTTAGATGCAACAACAAAAGAGTTTCATCCTAAAATAAGCAGATATTTACATAATAAAGTAAAAAGTTTTGAGAATAGACTAGATGTAGTAAAAAAATTAAGGTATAGATACGGACAACATGTGAGTAAACAATTATGTTATGATGTTTGTTGCAATTTCGAAAAAAATAACGATATAACTTTTGATATAATAGTTGTAATAAAAACCGATTTTGTCTATAAAAGAAAAAACTGTTATAAAAAACCTGAAAATTACGAACTTGAAAAAATAGAACTATATGATGACGTAGAATGTAACTCTAATATTGTTAAAAATGTTACACTATGTTATGAAGAATGGCAATCATATACAAAAATGACAAATAAATACAATGTAACATCCTCAACTGAACTACCTGAGCATACTATTTACAATAGATTATTAATGAACGACCATTGGTTAATGGGTAGTAGAGATGCAATGAGTATATATTGTACTAAATGGTTTGAAACTCATGAATTATTACTGCAAGAACTAAAAGATCAAAACTTTGACCAGAATTATGTAAATATAATTCCTAAAAAATACGGATGCCCCTTTATGATGCAAGGGGAAATAGGTTTAAAAAACAATATTACACTAAAACGAACCAACAAACGATTTAAACGAGTAGTGTTGCTTAATAACTGTAAAGAAAAATTCTTACCTAATGGTAAAAACGGTAGAGAAGTAATACATAATCAACTTAGAGATATACAAACAGAGCAATTGTATATAGAGAATAGATTACAAGAAATATTTTCTTAGCTCTATCTAAAGCTAAATTTGAGCGGTATATTACCATGTACTCGGACATTGCGAGAAATCATATGTTCGTAAATAATTGAATGCTCACTACCATCTAATTTAGGTACTTTATCTAAACAAAGAGGGAATAAGTCAAACACAATATCAAACACATAAGGCCTAGCCAACATAACACACCAATCAGTATGAGTGTTACCTCGCTCGTCTGATCTAATCCATGGAACAAACAAAATATTTGTACAGTTTCTTTTATTGTGAGTATCATATTTAGATAATTTTGTTAAAACGTAATCTATATTAGATATAAAATCTTTTAAAACTATATCACACCGAGATCTAATAACAAAATCATACACCCGGTTAGTCTTTTTACGCAAAAGGTGAGACTCTCGCATACTATAAAATTGAGATAAGCATGTATAATTAGTTGTTTTAATTTTATTAACAAAATCTGCTGAAAGTGCATCACGAAATTTAATGTGCTTTTTAGCGAAAAAATTAATTACAGGATCTAATACTTGTTGACTGTCAATAATATAATCAACCGGTTTGTATAAATTAATATACTCTTCTGCTAACGAGGACTCCCATGTGTGTATATAGGTATCAATATTAATACCTTTAGAACGCCACTTATCTAATGTTTTTAGGGTATCAATGCCGTCTTTATAACTATCAGCTAGGCCAGATATACATAAAGCGATGTTGTTATTCATTTTATATTAAAGAATTATATATTTTTTTAAAACTATCTACCAATGGGTGTGCATTATTTACGTAGTGTAAATTTTTAATATAATTTGTAGTAAAATCTTTAAAGTTATATACATTTAAAGACTTTTTATTATGAATCATATTATATAAACCAGATAAACTAGTTAAATGATAAAATTGAGTAGTAATAACTTGCTCAGTAAAATGAACCGGAATAGAGTTATTCTCAATAAGCGTATCATAAAACGTATGATCTTTTTCCCATATTTTTTTCTCTCTAAAGTCAAAATCGTTATTAGTGTTATTAATGAATGTATGATTAGATTGAATAGATCTTAATTTGTTGTTTTTATAAAAGCTAGATCTAGTTTTTGATTTACTCCCTCTTCTCATATTAATACAATCTATATGAGAATAAAAAAAGACATTTAAACCGGGGTTGGTAATAGGTATTTTATATACAATATCATCATCATCTTGTTGATACAAAAGAACTTTTTTATTTTTAGAAAAAAAATCTTTACACTGAGTATCGTCTAGTAAAACAACATCAAACATCTCTGTCAAATAACTAATTACAACATTTCTTATTTTTTGTCTGAAGGTAAAATAATTTATCTTTAGGTTTTTATTCCATATATCTAATATCGTATAAAAAACATCTTCCTTTTGAGAGCTAGTAAAAAAGAAAGGTGGTTTAGTTTTGAGCCAGTAATTTTCTTCCCCTCTTATATGACACACTGTTACCATTATTTTTTAATACCCCAAAAATATAAGTCTGTTATGTGTTCGTTTACAGAAAACGCATAACTATTAAAACTGTTATCAACATTAATAACATTTCTCACATCGTTTTCAGTTAGATTTTTATAATAGTTAGCCCACTCGTTAGTAAGTAGCGGAGCATTCTCAGGAGTATTGTTAATTGTACCATGTTCATGACGGTTTGTTGATGCGCAAGTAAATAAAAACAACCCACCAGGTTTTAATAAAAAATTTACAATATGTTTTAAGCTTTCTTGATAAAACATATCATGCTCAAAGCACTCTGTACTTATAACAACATCAAATTTTTTATCTGGATTATATTTGTGAGTAGGAGACACAACATCTACGTTTTTTCCAACACCAACATCAATACCAATGTATGTACATCTTTTGAATAGGTATCTGTTGGTACCATTTACATCTAAAGACCCACAATCTAAGACGGTTTTTTCTACAAAAAAAGTAGGATGTTGTTCCCTTACTAATTTACAAAAATTTTTTTGTTCACGATGCATAAAGTTTATGTAATTTTAACATTATTTTACCGAATAATGTATGACTATTGTTATTTATCCAATCCCAGTTTTTTATTTTTTTATATAAATGATGAGAGGTAGTAGACCAATAATGTAACGTTATGAGCTTTTCAGGTATATTATAATTGTCAATAAAAATTTTATTAACTTCAGTCCAGTGAGGGGTAAAAAAGTATTCAGGAGATAAAATCTTAATACGACCATTATTTTTAAATTTTTCATCAGCAATTTTTTTAGGTAAAAAAATTGAAGCCTCAGCCCAACCTTTAGGCTTGAACCATTTTTCGTAAAGTTTTAACCACTCTGTAAAAAAATCGCTACCTGGTTCAGTGAGTAATACGGCATTACATATACCTTTATAATTTTCTTTATCTACAATACCTTTTTTACAAGCATACTCTAATCCTAGAACAGTCTTATATTGTAATAATTCTTTATACGGCCTGATGGATATAGTATCTATATCCATATATATTCCACCTACTTTATAAAGTATGTCCATTCTTAATTTATCTGCTCGATGGGTTGTCTTTTCTATAGTGTGTCGGCCAATATGAGTAGGTAAATCTACCTTAACAAATTCTACTACAGATATTTCTTTTAATTTATCCCACCAAATACCGTAAGGTTGATAATAATAGTAAATATAAATTTTTTCAGGATTATTTACTAAATAAGAAGAAAATATAGAAAGATAATAAGGGAATATAAATTCTTTCTTACTATTACTTTCTTCCATGCCATATATAAAATGTATTATATTAGGTATCATACATATTGGCTTGCTACATTAAAATCTTCTTGCGTATCTAAATCAATACACTCTTTTCTGTCCCTTATAATATAAAAGTATGGATTAGCACCTACCCTACATCTATACCGCTCGTAGGCTCGTTTAGATATACCATATAAACCTGTTGTCTCTTTTATAACCGGTGTCGCATCTTGCGATCTCGGTAAAATATTAGGCTGATAATTAACTGGTTGATCTTTATGCCAAAACCAACCATATTCTTCCGTAGCGGTAAGTATAGAATCATGCTTTGAACTATGAGTTAACTTATCTACACAGTCTCTAATAGTCTCAGGTTTTAAAAACGGAGCTGTAGCATATAATTGAAAATAAAAATCATAAGAATCTATAAAATCTATATCATAATGAAAAACATCATTACCATTAGCCGTATCTAGTGTGAGTTCCGGTTTTCGATCAATCCATTTTATTTTATTTTGAAAACAATATCCTTTTATATCTTCACTATCAGTATCTACGTATATATTATCAAAGCACTCTGCTTGGATACAATGATCTATAATATATTTATAAAGAGGTTTATCCCCTAAAAGTTTAAAGTTTTTATCTTTAACTCTTGTAGAATTACTTTTAATAGGTATAGTAGCGGCTATTTTCATTTTAATTTTTGTATAATAAAGCAATTACCTTATTTGTAGTCATCTGCGAATAACTTATACAATACCGTTGAAAGGTATTGTCTCATCATTAAAATAAACAATAAGAAAGTCGTCATACCTATGAGTGTTATCAGCAACATTTAAACGGTTTCTTGAATCTATATATATTAGATCTCTGTCGTGAGCTAGTAACTTATAAAGGGTCTCGACAGATTCAATATCTTCTATAAAAAACATACCACCAGGTGTTAGTCTATGTTTAAATTTTTTAATAAAATTTAACTGATCAGCATATGTATGAGAACCATCTTCAATGATAATATCAAACTTTATATCTTTAATCGGACTATCATCTATAGTGTTAATATCAAAATTATGTATGTTTACTCTTTCTGTAAACTCTTTATTATTAATTTTTTCTTGTAGTTTAGGTCTAATATCAATATCTACACCATAAATGTTAGTCTCTTTATTTTGAAAAAAATTATCCCATAATACCATGGAATTACCGTCATATAAACCAATCTCTAAAAAATTAAGCTTTTTATCTTGATAAGAATTAAAAAATTTATCGTATATATTAAGAAAATAATGGGTATACGCTTTATCTGTATTATATTTACAGTTATTATAACAATCTATTAATTTCATGAGTTAAATCTTCTATATAAGGTAAGTAATTTTTATGTTTTTGTCCGAGTTCACTGTTATTGAAGTGATGTTGGAACCCTAAATTTAGTTTTTTATCTCTTTTTGAAACTTTATTACTTATTTGAGTTTTTCTTTTTAGTAATGTCTCATTAAAAGGAGAATAACCGTACCATAAAATAGCGGCTTTATCAACCGTCTCTTGATTCCAGTAATGACGCCCTGTAGGGTAAGTAACATTAATTTGATGCATACTTCTTGGAGATCTATTAATGTAAATTTGATCTGGTTTATTTACATCTACATTAATAATTCCATGAGATCTTTGTTCGTATATTGGCTTGTTTATAGATATATCTTTACCGATATTTTCTTCTATATCTATCATTGGTATAGATTTAACAAAAAACTGCTCTGAATGTTGGTCGCATAATGTATCAATATCTCCAATTAAAAACTCTGTTACATTAAGACACATTTTCCACCCAGGTATTCGTCTTTCGAACGATTCTACTTCTCTATCTAACCGTTCTGCGTCAAATTCTGGTTCTTTTGTATCTATGATTAACCATTGCTTTTCATCTGGACAATATTCTCTAATAATATCTACAGAATTATCTGTAGAGTTATAATTTATAAAAACCCCTCTGTCAAATATCTCAAGATGATGTTTAACAAAAAAAGGCAATAAATATTCTTCATTATAAAAATGACATAGTAGAGTTTTATTCATTAATTTAAAAATTCTTCAGGTGTTAAATCTATTTTACATGTTTTACATATACCGGTTTTTGGGGAAATATCTTTAAGAGAATTTCTCCAAAGATCGTATTTTTTACTAGCATATATATCCCATAAAAAATCATCGTTAACATTACCAGTTTTACCATTGGAGTGCTCTTTAACGTCAGATCTCGTATTACAACAAACCATCACACTACCGTTGTAATCTATATACATATTATTGAATGGTTGTTTGCAGGGTTTTGTTCTAATATAATTATTATTGTCTTTAATAACTTCTTCCGTACGTCCTGTACCTTCTAAACTAAAATTCCTAGCGCGAAGATGAACTTTTATTCCGGGTATTTCAATTTTATATTCTATACGTTGATTATCAATATCGCTAATAACGCTGTATGGTACGTTTAATTGTTCCATTTTATTAATCATTTTTTCTTTCATTTTTTTATGATTATATTTTTCGTTATTACTTAAATATTGTTGGATAAAAAGCTCATTCAACCCACTGTCTCTTAGTTCTTCTATATAATTAGAATCTTTTATATAATCTCCGTTAGTGTTAGTTCGTAATTTGCAGTCTGGTAATTTTTGTCTAGCTTCTTGCAATCTGGATAAAATAACATCTTTATGAGAGAGCGGTTCATTATACCTACTGTAGGTTATTTCTTGGTCGTATTTTATTTCTTTAAGTTGATTAATAATACTGAAATACATTTCATCTGACATAAATGTAATATCATTAATTCTATCTATATAAGAATTTGGACAAAACCAACACTTTCTATTACAAAAAGAAAAAACTTCTATTTCTATTAGTTTTAATTGTTGTTTAAACCAATTTTTTATATTTGAGTTCATGCTTTTCTTTTTATAATTAACAAACCATTGTTATTTTTAAATTCTTTTTCTAAAACCCAATCTTTATTTTCTAAAAATTCTAATATAGCCGGCATGAGACCGGTTTTTTTATTTTGCGTATTTATTTTTTTACTTGAAATGGGATCGTAATACTGATCTGTATAACCGAAAACTACAGTGTCGTGAAAAATTATATACTTATTAACCTTATTAGAATGTCTCGCTAGTTCCTGGGTAAGTTGATCGTATGTATGATATGTATCGATAAACAATAAATCTGTTTGCTCAATATCAACCACTAATGTATCTGCTTGAGTGAACTTATATTCGATATTATTTTCAGCGGCAAGTTTATACACTGTGTCAAGATCTCCACCATAATGAGTTGGTGGCATAATATCATAAGAATGTAAACGTTTAGGTTTACCAGCTAAAAAACCATATGATGAAACAATAGCTCTAACTCCAAACTCTGTAACAGTACTACACTTTTCAGTGTATTCTTTTAGTGTAGGTAAATGTTCGTTAATATCTGAAGAGATATTGCATAATGAATTATATTTATTTAAAATTTCTTTCATATTTTATAGTGATCACATAGAGCTGCTCTAATCTTATTACAATCTTCAATATCAAACGAAGATGTCAATTTATTTCTACTAACACTTTCATAATGATAACATTCTGCTTTACCGACAAATTTGTGCTTCAAATTATGTTTGGTACATTTTATACAAAAATCTACATCTTCAAAGCATTTCTTATAAGATATATCTAAACCACCCATATCTAAATATATGGATTTCTTAATCAAAACAAATGCAAAAGTATTACCTACATTATATTCAGTAGGTAGTTGTTTATTTTTTTGTCTTAAATGTTTGTGAGTTACCTCAGCAGAATTATTATGAATATGGTGTATATGTCCTCCATGTTGGATAGTATTATCGGAATATAATAACTTACAACCTATAGTACCAATATTACTAGCTGTCTCCTTCCACATTATAGATACTGCATCGTTAATTAATTCAATATCATCATTACAAAATAATATAAACTTCTCTTTAACTCTATTGTTGATTATCCAATTGTGGTTTCTAGCAAAATTATAATTTTTAAATTTAATTAGTTCGACTTTAAAAAGAAAAGTAGAAAGATATTTTTCTAACAAATTAAGCTGATTACTATTTGAACCTGTATCTCCTACATAAAACTTTAAATTACTATATGTATTTTTTTCTTTAAAAGAGTTTAAACACCTTTCAATATAATCAAAATTATTTTTTGTAAGAATTATAACTCCTATTGATTCCATTTTAATGCCTTTGCAGTTTCTGGAAAATTATTTACTAATATTTCTTTACACTTCAAGGCAATATCTCGGTGTTCTTTTTGAGTGTCTTGTTGTGATCTAAGATCTATATAATGAATCCACGAACGAACATTACCTTTCATATATAATGTGGAAGAAGTCGCGAGTGGTAATACCATTCTAGCTTGTTCTTTTGCGACTCCTTGAGTAATAAGTTTATTATATGTTTGTACTGCGGTATCAATTGCATGTCGTGTTACATTATTAATAACCGGGTCGGTTATTACATCTTCACTTGACTGTCTGTTTTTTTCAGCTTGTTTACGTAACTCTATTTTTTCGATTTCAGTCGCAACACTATATCTTTGACTAAACTCTTGAAAAGAGAACGAGCGATGTCTTAATATTTGCGCTGCTATTGCTCGTGATGTTTTTATTTCTACGCACATATCAACCATCTCAAACGGGGACCAGTGTTTATGCTTAATTAAGTAAGCTAGTAAACGAGGAGATGATTCATGATTCATTTGATTTGATGGGTTTGAAACACGAGCACAGTAAGCAATTAACTCTTCTGGTTTGCCCGAAGAAAAAATTCTAGCGTCAGTAATAGAAACAAGGTTAACTTCCATACTAAAATTATATGTAAATTACATGAAATGCAAATAAATATTTACGTATGGCAAGAAAAGGACGTCCCCCTGGGGCAAATCATACGGGTAAAAAGGTCGCAAGACCTAAAAAGGCAAAAACTAGTGAAACAGATACTGAAATTACGGAATGTATAAGAAAAAATACATTTTTAAATTTTAATATAAAACAACAATATAAACTATCCGAAGTCCACGACCATTTTTTAAGTACTAGTTTTAAAGATGAGTGTAAAATGTGTTTAATTGATGGTCCTGCGGGATCTGCAAAAACATATCTATCTGTATATGTTGCATTACAATTACTCAGAACACAAAAAATAGAAGAAATAATATATATTCGAAGTGTAGTGGAGTCAGCATCAAAAAGTATGGGCTCTTTACCCGGAGAAATCGAAGAGAAGTTTATGCCATGGAGTCTACCACTGCTAGAAAAACTTAATGAATTACTTGATCAGCCTACCGTAAACAACTTAATGGCAGATAACTATATCAAGTGTATACCTGTCAATTATACTAGAGGATTGACGTTTAGAAACGCTTGTGTTATAATAGATGAATCTCAAAACCTAACAAAAGAGGAGTTAACGACAATATTAACAAGATTTGGTGATAATTCTAAATATTTCGTTGTAGGAGATACACAGCAAAGCGATATTGGTAATAAATCAGGCTTTAATATTATTTTCGATGCATTTAATACCTCAGAATCTAATAAAAAAGGAATGTATAACTTTAAGTTTACAGAATTAGATATCGTTAGATCAGAAATCTTGAAGTATATTGTAAAGGTATTAGCAAAATTAAAGGTGAAAAGCTAGAGCTTTCTTCATTCTCTCTAATAATGTACGTTTGTTCTGACCAGACTCTACTAAACGTGTGTATTCTGCTTTAAAAGCCTCTAAAAATTCTGGTGAAAACTCTAATTTTCTCGGATAAAAAGACCTCACCTGTCTCAACATGTATTTTTCACAAAGCTTATCGTATTTTTTCACATAATTATTTATTCTTCTCGAAAGAATCCTCGATCTGTTTGTTCATTTCTTTTTTAACGTAAGAATGTTCCTCGGGATCTACGTCTTTCCATACCCCTTCAAGCTTTTTAATATCTTCCATTAGTTCTGGATCAATAATATTACCAGGCTCATGAGCATCTCCTTCCGCATCTATATAGAGCTTAAGGATTTCAATTCGCTCTCTTCTATTACCAAATACTTCTATAATAGCTGGTTTATCGTCGTGTACAAAAAGAGTTGTTTTAGGGTTGTTTTGATAATCTCTGTGTACTGCTTTAAACAGATAGTCTATCTCTTCAATAATTTTTGTATCTCTTACACCATCTTCTTCTACCTCTACTGGAGCTGATTGGGTGATGGGGGTAAAAAAGATAATATCTAAATTACGAAAACTCTCTCGTACGAGAGGAATACATTTTTGTATAAACCCGTCATCAATATCTGTATCAGATTGCTCAGATGCCCACAAACTATAAACCAAGTTATCTAAAGGGCATCTATCAAAGATCACATTCTCACCTCGCCTATACTTACTAAGCTCCTCAATTTGAAAATTAAGAATATCCCATTGAGTTTTTTTATTAGTTTTTGATGAGTGTTCGAGATTATTATCCGTAATAATGTCTCTATAGGTTTTCTGCGGAGTCTTATAGCCAGGCCATTGTTCTAAAAAATCCTTAATTAAAGTACTCTTACCTTGACAAGCTGTACCGCTGATTGCAATCCTCATGTTACTATTTATTGCGTTAAACCTTTAAAGCCATATCCCATACTAATAAATGTAGTCTTGGACTAAAATTAAAGTAATGTTTTTTAGCTAACTCAGCTACCATAGGAGCTACTTTAATATGCTCCTCTCTACTACCGCAACAAGGCATTAACCAAACTCTCCCCGGTGGTATATCAAACGGGTCAATATATTTCTCAATAACCTCATCTAAGTCTGACTCCTTACCTATAACAAACTTAAAGCCAGAATTGTGAGTTGCGTGCCATTCTAGTACATTAGGTTTATATCTTCTATCTTCAGGGTCACCATTATTACTAAGCTTCGGAGAAGTAGTAAATGTAGCACCATACCGCAACCACTCTTTATCGGGCATAATAGTAGCGTTAGTTTCAAAATCTATTCTCGGTACACTACCCCACTCTACATCCATATAATAGATAAAATCAAGCAATGACCTTTGCTGTACAAGAGGCTCTCCACCTGTAATTTTAAGTATAGCTCCATTACGTAGATGTTCTGAATATTTTTCTTCTTCTAATAATTTAAGAAGATTTTCATACGTAAATTTATTCTTAATACTCCATGACACATAACTATCACATCCATGAGGAGAAGCATCAGAAGCAAATCCTTTACATGTAAGATTACACATCGATAGTCGCATAAATACAGACGGGTAACCGACGTATTCACCTTCACCCTCTACTGTGTAGAAGACTTTATCATCTGATAAAAATATTGTTTTGTCTTTTTCTTCCATATTAGTTTCTATCCTCGTAATAAGTTATATCATTACCAAACGGTTTAGTCAAGTCCTTTTCTTTAGGATTTTCTTTTTTTTCTTTTTTACTAGACCAATCAATATTGTCCCAATTACTAATAACACTAGAATAATCCTCTTCGCGACGTTTGCTACCTTTACTCATATTAAAATTTGTTTATATCTACGTTATTGTTTTTATATATAGCAGAGTTTTTCTCGTGCTCAAATAACTCAACTTCCGAACACCAACATCTGTCGTTAGTTTGTAACTTTACATATTTATCTGCTTCTTCGCAGCAAAATTGTGCAAATTTTTCTATACCAACACCATCCATAACTCGCAAATCCACAACTCCAATATCAGATAACTTTCTAAACTCTTCTAACGCCGGGTCCTTTCTAGATACAACTAATGTATGATCGAATTGTCTTTCTAGATCTTTTTTAAGATCTTTTAAACCACCGAAATCTACAACCCAATTATTCTCATCTAGCTTATAAGCTCCGAACTTAAACTTAGCAATTAAACGATAACCATGAATAAAGCGGCAATGAGACGTAGCTTCCGGTTGCCGAAAAGCACAGCTACCTAATTCGATAATCTTAGTACTATAAAAACTCATACATCTATTATAACACAATCTCAACTAAAATCAATAGTTGAATTTAAAAAAATACCCTCTATAATAACGACATGGACAGTAAATATGAATGGTTAGGAGAAGACGACGAACTAACCGGTGAAAAGGATGTTATTGCTAAAGAGATTATGGGTGATGAATATAGTAAAAGCTATTTCCCGCCTATACGAGTTTACGATAATAATGTAAATGCTAATAAGAAATACATTGCGTCATTACCAGATCTGCAAAACGGGCCTTCGAGCTTAATTCAAGGCGCAGCTGTACCTATCCAGCAAGTAGGTATCCATAATTTTAAATTACCTCTTACATATAAAAAGAGGTGTGGGGATACAATAGAACTAGAAACAAGCGTAACAGGTAGCGTTAGTTTAGAGGCACACAAAAAAGGTATTAACATGTCTCGTATTATGAGAAGTTTTTATGATCATAAAGAAGATGTCTTTAGTATTGGTAAGATTAAAGATGTTTTAGAGACATATAAAAATAATCTTAAGAGTTTTGATTCTCGTATCATGTTAAAAATATCATACCCTATTAAGCAAAAAAGCTTACGAAGCGGCTTAGAGGGATATCAATATTACGATGTAGTTTTTGAAGGAGATTTAACTAAAGACGGAGAATTTAAAAAATATATTCATTTTGATTTTGTTTACTCATCAGCTTGTCCATGTAGTTTTGAGTTGAGTGAACATGCAGAGAAATACCGCAACAGAGCAACCGTTCCGCACAGTCAGAGAAGTGTAGCTCGGGTAAGTGTTAAGTTTGATGAAATGCTGTGGGTTGAGGACTTACAGGAATTGTGCTTAGAAGCACTGCAAACTGAAACACAAGTAATGGTAAAGAGAGAAGACGAACAAGCATTCGCGGAAAAGAATGGAGCATACTTAAAGTTTGTAGAGGATGCAGTAAGATTACTTTATGATAAACTTACAAATGAATCTAGAATTACAGATTTTAAAATTGTAGCATCTCACAACGAAAGCTTGCATAGTCACAACGCTGTATCTGTAATCGTCAAAGGGGTACCAGGCGGCTTTACCGCGGGAGTAGCGAGAGATGTTTTTGAGTCAACTGGCTTAAGGTAAAGATTCAAAAATATCTCTAATATCCTCAGGGGCGACATGATCTGGAATGTCGCCTTTTATTTTGTCGAAATCATCAAAATTATCTCTAATATTACTAGCACTATAAGGAGTACCATCTGATTTAACTGTAACATCTACAGCTGACTCTTCAGGATTAACAATGTTTAACTCTAAACCTTGTTTTTGTACCCATGCTTCAACACCCATCCATCTCTTCCAATCGTTATCTTTTTTACTAGCGCCAAGTACTACCGTAGAACCTGGTTCTATATCTCGCAACGATTCATATGCAGTAGTAACAGGAGAAGGATAATCAGAGATTAATACATCAACGTTAGTTAAGTTAGATGTATATAGCTCAAATATTTGTTCAGAAACTTGAGGGGTAATAACTTTACCATCTTTAGTAGTGCGCACACTCTTAGGAGAAGGAGCTGAAATAAGTACACGTACTTGTCCTGTTGGGTACATCTCGCTATATTTTTTAACCATCTCATAATGACCTTTATGAGGAGGTTTAAAGCTACCAGGAACTAATACTATAACTCTATTGTTTTTTTTTAAATCCTCGAGCATAGAGTTAGCTCTGTCTCTAAACGTAGATCCTTCGGATAGACCTCTCTTGCTTAAGTAAGTAGTAATTGCCTTTTCTACTTCTTTTTCTTGACCAGCTTCTACTTCTTTAAAAAATAACTCTCTTTCATCAGTGGTAAGAGTAGCATCATCTATATCTGCATGTAAAGCAAGTCTCGCTAGATTTACTAAAAAACGCTCTCCTTCTGACTTTAGTGGTTGTACTTCTGTTTCAGGGGTTTCTTCCGCTTCTTTTGGCATTTGTTTCATTGCCTGTAGAGCCTTTTTCTTGTTAATCTGAGATTGCTTAGATATAGCTAAATCATTAGGATCCTTAGACCCTTTTTTAACACGATCAAGAGCAGCATCTATAGTACCTTGATTCTTCTTACGCTCTTTCTCTGCAGGAGTTAATTTAACCTTCATTAACTCCTCAATAATGTGTAGAAACTTGCTCATTATAATTATTTATAGTAGAGAAAGTTTATTTCTTATATCTTCGAAGTAAGTTTTATCTAAAAAGGTGAGCTCATACTTTTTACAGAAGTATATTAATTTATGAAAATGAAAATTAGAGTTTTGTAATTTTTTTAATTTACAACTTAATAGTATTGTAAGTTCGTCTTTTTTACCTTCACAAGAAAACTTTACAAATTCTTTCATTGGTTTATTACCTTTTATAAGTAAAACTGGAAATTTCTTAATAAAGGTTGAAAGATATTTATTATACTGTATATTGAGCTTATTAGTAACATCAAAATATATAACTGGTTTATACTTTTTGTTGTGATGTTTAAGTACTTCGCAGCTATAATATATAAAATAATGAAATATAAATTTCTTATGCTGAGTATTAGTTAAATTAATATCAGAATCAAACTCTGATATCTTTTTAACACTTTCATTATGGGTTGATAATATTACAGAGGAGAAATCTATTAAATTATATATTGATCCAGGTATCTTATAATTTAAGTTCCGGGTCTGAATTAAGTTGTTTAATTCGTTCTGCATTTGATTCCCAAAAATTACTATAATCAGTTATAATATACTTATTACTATAAATCAAATGATTAGAAAATCGGAAATATTTAGCGAGTTTTTTATCAAAAACTATATAACTACCTTTGCGTGTTACTTTAATTAATAAAAACCATAGGTTATTACTCTCTGCTTGTTCAATCCACTTATCTAAAGTCTTGTTTTTTCCAAATAACTGATGAAAATTAAACTCTTTATAGTTTTTGCACTCTAATTTATAGTTGGACATGCATGACGGTACGATTATATCTCCGTCCATCATCCGCTTTTGATCTTCAGTAAGAGAATCAACACGAAATACATTAGCCCCACCGGTATAAGCCCCTGAATTAGGAACACGCATAAAATTCTCATTAAAGACTTCACTTAATTGCTTAGCGACCTCTCTTTCCCAACTATTTCCTTTTTGTTTAGCAGCCGATGGCATACTAATATATACTACTTAGCTAAATCTTGCAAGTTTATAGCTTGCTTTACTGCGTCTTCTGGAATTTGAGCTGTCCAATAATTACCTTCATCGGCTGGTTGTAACTCTGGTAGTTTATCTCTATCTAGTATTAATAAATAACCACGACCCTTTTCTTTATACTCAAAAAACGCAAACCTACCAGCTAGTTGTATGTCATCTGACACATACGACCCAGTTATACCTTTACGGGTGTTACCTACCCCTCTTGATACAACGAAACCAGCTTTTTTTAAGTTTTTATATTCTGCAGATGAAATCCCCCGGTATACTTCATCAGGCTTACTCTCTAATTTTGATATTTTGTGTACTATTTCTTTATGATCAGGTTTTTCTGGTGGAAAAAGCAAATAATCATATATAGTCTTGCTTTCATTTAGTTTTTTTTTCCGTTTCTTTTTTACTTTACCTTTACGCTTAATAGTTGCACCTAAAACCTTGGGTAACCTAGCATCTCCTGGAGCATACGTATCTGATGTATTATAATCTCCTCCGCCTTGACCACCAGTTGGTGCCATTCCTGCAGTAGCAACGGTATTATCGGTTATATATTTTTTAACCAGCTGGTTAAATAGTTTCAAAGCCATAAAATTATTTAGTTGATTTTCAGTATTTATATCTATAATAAATATATGGAAGTTAGTGATATTATAGAAAGATATCAGCAAGAAGCCGATATAGATACTAATTTAGATCGTTTATCTGTTACAGAAACACAAGAAAGATTAGTATCTAACAAACATAAATGGGCTGCGCGTCTTACTAATCATAAGTATAATATCAATAAATACGTCACAGAGAAAGCTCTTCTTACTAATCAGTTGATTGAAGAATATCAAAACAATCAACCAGTATCTGTGAGTAGAAATATAGCAGAAAAAGCTATTATTAATAATAAACAATTAGTATCTATAAATTTTAAAATTGAAAATGAAATACTTATCGTAGATTTTTTAGATAAAATTTACAAAAATGTAAGCTTTGCGACGAATGATATTAAAAATTTAGCAGAACTAATACGACTAGAAACTCAATGATTGATATAAAGTATCATTCTGATTCTTGCGCTACTATAGCTGGTCCTGAATTAGATATAATAAGAGAGCATTTAAGCGTAAAAAACGAAGCAGCTCACTTTCAGAGAAGGATGGGCCGATTCGTACCTCAGCGTACTTATATTATTACTAATAAAGGTAAGATAGAAGTAGGGTTAATTGAAGAGTGTATAAAGTTTTGTTTAACAAAAGATATAAAATTCACAATTGATAAACAAGTAAAGCAGGTTTTATACCCGTCTCTCAAAAAAGAAAACATTAATGAATATAATCTTAACCTACAATTTAGAGATTATCAACAAGAAATAATAAACAAATGTATTGATAGAGGTCGTGGTACAGTAGTACTAGCAACCGCAGGCGGTAAGACCCTAACCATGGCTGGTCTACTCGAATATTATTATAATAATTATAGTAAAAATTTTAAATGTTTAATAATAGTACCGGATCTAGGTCTTGTTAATCAAACAAAAAATGATTTTAAAGAATATAATGTTAGTTTTACTACCTCGAAGTGGACAGGTAAAGACGATTTAAATCTATCAACAAATGTCGTAGTATCTAATTTAGGTATACTTCAAAGCGCTAAACAAGATATATCTTGGATTGAACATATAGATTTACTTATTGTAGATGAGGTACATAAATTAAGACGAGGTAATAAAGTAAATAAAATACTATGTAATGTAAAAACGAATAATAGATTCGGGTTTACTGGTACATTACCAGACAACGATTTAGATAAATGGAATATTTTTGGCAAAATAGGGCCACAATTATATGAAAAGATGGCTCATGAGCTGCGAGATCAAAAATATGTTACTCCTGCAAAGGTACATGTATTAGAATTAAACTACAATACACCTCAAAGCCAAATATATACAGGTAATAATTCTAATGCTTTCTTTTTACAAGAAAGTCAATTTATTAGATCTAACGAATATAGAAATAAACTAATATCTACCTTGTGTAATAAGCTTGACAATAATGCTCTTATTCTAGTAGACTATATTGAACATGGAGAGAATTTATTAGCTACCTTAAAGCAGACATGTACAGATAAAAAGGTATATTTTATACAAGGCTCTGTTGAGACCGACGAAAGAAAAACTATACAAAATTATATGGAGAAAGAAAAAAATATTATTGTCGTAGCAATATCAAAAATATTCTCCACAGGTATTAATATAAAAAATCTACATTATATAGTTTTTGCTGCTGGTGGTAAAGCTAAAATTAAAATCGTACAAAGTATTGGTAGAGGCTTACGGTTGCATATCGATAAGGAAGAGCTTATAATCTTTGATATTGCAGACAATCTGCGATACGGTCAACGACATGTTGAGCAGCGTCTTTTGTTATATGATAATGAAGATATAAAATATACTTTTAAAAAATATTATGAAACCAAACAAGCCTAAAAAGCCTAATAAAAAGGCACATTATGTAAGCCCTAAAAGATTTTTACAACTATTAAAAGAATATTACGAGAGTGATGACTTTGTAGACGAATTAGCAGAGTCTACGTACAAAATTGCAGTTGGTTTAAGTTATTCTCCTAATTTTATTAACTATAGTTATAAAGATGAAATGATTGGAGACGCGGTGGTAAAAATGATCGCAGCTGTAAAGAATAAAAAGTTCAATCTAGAATCTACATCAAACCCTTTCTCGTATTTTACCACTATTGCCTATCACGCATTTATTAATAGAATTAAAAAAGAAAAGAAATATAGAGAGACTATTAATGATTATCAAGAGCAGGTTTATGGTGAACTTATACAAGAAGAAAAGATGTATAAGAACGCCCCTGCGAAAGATTACGATAAAGAAATAACTTACTAATGGATTTGGAAAATAATAAAATAGGTTTCTTCACTGACCTGCATATAGGAGTACATCAAAACAATGAGAAATGGCTTGATGTAACATATAAATGGGCTACGTGGTTCACTGCAGAACTTAAAAAACAAAATATAAAAAAGATTATTTTCGGAGGAGACCTATTTCATTATAGAGATGAGATTAACGTAAAGACACTGCATTTTGCAGATAAAATTTTAGATCTATTTAATGAGTTTGATATGTATATGATTCCAGGTAATCATGATGCATATTATAAAGATAATTCTACTGTACACTCATTATCTATTTTAAATAATAGACCAAATATTACAGTTTTTGACACCCCAACAGTTTATACTTTAAACAATAAGAAGATTGGTTTTTGTCCGTGGGGGGTAACTGAAGATGATATACCAACAGAGTGTGATTTAATAGTAGGTCACTTCGAATTACAGCATTTTAACTTTAATAGTTTTAAAATGTGTGAACATGGAATGACATCAGAAGATGTACTTAAAAAATGTAATTTAATATTTTCTGGTCACTTTCATAAAAGACAACAACGCAAATATAATAATGGAGAAATCGTATATGCCGGCAACCCGTTTCAAATGGACTTTAATGACATTAATGATAAAAAAGGTTATTATATATTAGATTTCTCCAAGGAAGATATAAAGTATGATTTTTATGAAAATACTGTATCCCCTGTGCATGTTAAGCTTAATATTTCTGAACTAGAGACACTTAAAGAGGTTGCGAAGAAGGTTGGCTGGTCAAATCTTGTCTTGAAAATTATTATAGATACGGACATTAAAACAAATACCTTAGATAAGATTATATCATCAATAAATTATGAAGGACCTTTCTCTCTCGTTACTGATTATTTGCATAAATTTAACATAGGGGACAACGTATCTATAACTAATGAATTCGGAGACTTGAATATCAAGCAATGTATAGTAGAATATATAGATTCACTAGATATTGAAGATAAAATACAAGTGACAAAAAAGACAATAAGCTTATACAACCAATTTGTATGAAGTATATAAATTTCGACTCTATAACTATAAAGAATTTTTTATCTGTTGGTAAAGACCTTGTTAAATTAGATCTCAAGAGAGGTTTAAATGTTATTACTGGCATCAATAAAGATAAAGAGGATAGAAGAAATGGTGTAGGAAAATCTACAATCGCTGACGCTATTCATTTTGCAATTTTCGGAGAAACTATACGAGAATTATCTAAAGACTTTATTGTAAATTCAATAAACAAAAAAGATACATTTGTTGAATTATCTTTCTCGGTTAATGAAAATAACGATGTAAATAGATATAAAATAATTCGCAAACTAAAACCCACAAAATGTTATTTATTCGTAAATGATGTAGATTTAACAGAGAGTACTATACCTAATACAAATAAAAAAATAAAAAGTATTCTCAATAGTTCCCCTGAAGTTTTTCAAAATTGTGTAATTATGTCGTTAAATACTACCCTGCCATTTATGGCACAGAAAAAGGTAGAAAAACGAAAATTTATTGAAGGTATACTCAATTTAGAGATTTTTTCTAACATGTTACTCTCTGCGCGAGCTGAATATAATGATGTACAAAAGAAGTATGAAAGTATTACAAAAGATTTTGATCATGCTAGTAGTATACACAAATTATTAACAGATCAAAGAGATAATATTATTAATACTGTTGCAGAGCAAAAAGACAAGATAGAAAAAAGAATTAAGATTATTGAAGGAGAAATTGAAGAAAATAATTCTAAAATTGAACCGATTAATAAAGAATTATTCTATAAAAGTAAAGATAAATTTACTCAAATTACTGAGAAATTAGCTGATATATCTACTCAGTTGTCTAATATAAAAACTAAAATAACTAGACACGAAACTGAAATAGAATTTCATAACAAAAAACTTCAAAGTATCGGTACAAAAGACGATACATGCCCTGTTTGTCTTCATAATATTACTACTAACGATAGGGATCATATAGAGAGAGAAAAGGACAAACTTAAAAAAGATATCAGCAATTGTACTAATGATATAGAGAGTTTACACGTACAGGTTGATAGTATCACTGATCTCAAAAAACAAAATATTAACGCTCAAAATAAACTAAAAGAGTATATTAATAACGTAAAGGCTACTAACAATAATAATAAACTGGCAAAGAAGTATGTAGAGAATTTACTTAAAGATAAAGAGAAAAATGTAAATGACTTACAGGAAGTTGAGAGTAGAGAGACTAGTGTTCAAATACAAGATCTTAATTTTAAAATAGAAAACAAATTAAAAGAGGTAAAGGAGCTTGAAGTATCAACTGATAGTATTTATAAGGACTTAGAGATTCTAGAAGTAGTAAAATATATATTATCTGAAGAAGGGGTTAAGTCGTTTATTGTAAAGAAAATACTTGATATTCTTAACAATCGCCTTCTTTTCTATCTACAAAAAATGGATGCAAATTGTGTTTGTAGATTTAATGAGTTCTTTGAAGAAGAGATAGTAAATGAAAAAGGAGAAAGTTGTTCATATTTTAATTTCTCTGGAGCAGAGAGAAAAAATATAGATTTAGCTATACTTTTCACCTTTATGGACATGAGAAGATTACAAGGAGATGTTGCGTACAATCTCGTAATGTTTGATGAACTGTTAGATAGTTCGTTAGACGAGAAGGGTGTTGAGTTAGTTCTTAATATACTCAAAGATAGGATAGAAAACTACAATGAAAGCATATATATTATTTCTCATAGAAAAGAATCTGTCAAAGCAGCCACCGGGGATGTGATCATGCTAGAAAAGAAAAACGGTATTACGACGAGAGTGGATTTATTACAACAATAAACATAAATTTATATAATGTTTACACCGTTTCAACACAGTACTCAAAGGCTTCCATTTACTACTCCGAGAGTGGCGAACCCTCTAATGCCAGGTGTACAAAACCTTACCCAGGTAAATAAACCTAAAAAAGATCCACACTCTGGTCCTGATCTTCCACGTGGTATTAATTTTTATGCTGATTATTCCGGGTGTGGTCATTGGAGAATGATTTGGCCAGAATTACTTTTAAATAGCTATCAAAAACTCAACCTACAAGGTGGTACTGTGATGGTAGGTGATAAGAATTTTTATAGAGGTGTACGAACTATCCGTATACAACGACAAGCAACAGAACACCAATTAGCATATGTAAAGTGGTTAGTAGGTCTTAAGAAGGATTTTGATTTTAATATTGTATATGAGATTGATGATATAATTTTTAAAGAGGATATACCTCATTATAATAAATTTAGGTTTGCGTTTGAAGATCCTAACATACGCAAGTATAGTATGGAAATCATGCAATTATGTGACGAAGTTACCGTTACGAATAAGTTCATGAAAGACTACTATACAGAAAAAACTGGTAATAAAAATATCACTATTATTCCTAATTTTATTCCAAAGTTCTGGATGGATAGATATTATGATATAAACAAAATAAAAGAAAATTTTCAGAAGTATAAAAATAAACCAAGAGTTGTTTACTGTGGTAGTGGTGCACATTTTGATATAGATAATAATATCAAACAGAAAGATGACTTTTTCCATGTTAATGATGTAATAAGAAAAACTGTAAATGAAATACAATGGGTTTTCGTAGGTGGTTTTCCTTTATCCTTAAGAGATTTAGTTAAATCTAAAAAAATAGAATTCCATGAATGGTCATCCTTAGTAGATTATCCGAACGCTATTAGTAGACTAAACCCTACTCTATTCTACGCTCCTCTTGAAGATAATAATTTTAATAAAGCAAAGAGTGATTTAAAATTTATTGAAGCCTGTGCATTAGGTATACCAAGTATATGTCAGGATTTATGTACGTATCAGTCTGCATTTCATAAATTTAAAACAGGAGATGAATTAATTGATAAGATAAAAACATTAACTGGAGATCACAAGAAGTATGCTAAGGAAGTAAAGCAAGCTAGAAATTATATGAATAAAAGATGGATGGAAGACAATATTAATTATTATACAGAGCTTTATTCATTCAGCTATGGAGACGAGAGAAGAAAAATGTTAAATCTCGAGAACGGTATTACTTGATTAAATTTGTTTTTGTGCATATAATTTAAAAAGTGTACAGAAACTTAGCATATATCCCTAATCAGCGCGTAATGCGATTATACACATGGGATGAAGATGGGGTTCGTATAGAGACAGATTGTCCATATGAGCCTTATTTTTATCACGAAACTAATGCTTCTCGTTATGACGCTATATCTCTTTATGGTACTAAATTACGGAAAGTAATAAGTAGCAGTGAGCTAAATAGACGTAAACGCATCGAAGATCTTAATGATCATAAGATATATGAAAATATATCACCCTACCAACAATTCTTAGTCGATAGGTTTTGGGAGGTAAATGAGTCAAATGACTTTAGTAAACACCCTCTTAAGATTTGGTTTTTTGATATTGAGACATATTCCCCAGACGAGTTTCCTAAACCTGAAGAAGCTAGTCATATGATCAACGTTATAACCATTTACGATTCTGTAGAAGAGTTATATTATACATGGGGAATAAACCCGTACGAAACAGATCAAAAAGACGTAATATATACTCATTGTAAAAATGAAGCAGAACTATTACAGCGATTTTTAGATCACTATTGTAAGGATCGGCCTGATATTTTATCTGGTTGGAATAGTGAGATATTCGATATACCTTATATTATTAATAGAGTAAGAAACGTGTTAGGAGAAGAAGCTACACGTTTGTTTTCTCCAGTTCACTCCGAGATTATGAAGCCTATTTATCAGCGCATATATAGAGGTAATTTCGGCATGCAAACTATTAAGTACGTAGTTGAAGGAGTGTCTATGCTTGATTACTTAGATGTATATAAAACATTTAGTATGGGCATGAGAGATAGTTATAAACTTGATAATATTGCGCATATAGAGCTTGGAGAAAATAAGGTTGATATTGGAGATACTAATCTAGCAGAACTATCTCTTAATGATTGGAAAACATTTGTAGACTACAATATTCATGATGTTAGATTGCTTGTCCGGTTAGAAGCAAAACTAATGTATATGGATTTAGCTAGAATGCTTTCGTATGTTGGTCTTACTCCTTTCAACGCTGCGTTAGGTACTATTAGTACAGTAAATGGTCGTGCTATAGTTGAAGCGAGAAAGCAAGACCCACCAAGAGTTATACCTACTTTTATTAAGGGAGATGATCGTACAGAAAAGTATGAAGGGGCTTATGTGGGAGAACCGCAAAGAGGTTTTCAGAATAATATTATTTCTTTTGATGCAAACTCTCTATACCCTAGTGTGATGATAACTCTTAATCTTAGTCCTGAGACAAAAGTTGGAAGTATTATAGGTACACAAGGAGATAAAGTTTATATCAAAACTGTCAATAATAAAGACATAGAAATGTCTTATAAGGATTTTACTAAGTGGTGTGAGAAAAATGAAATCGCTGTAACAAGAGCAAAAAAATTATTCTCTCAAAAGAATAAAGGAATCTTTCCTAAAATTACTGATCACTTTTATGATATAAGAAAAGGTAAAAAGAAAGAATGGACGGAGGAGAGAGAAAGAAAAAGAGAACTTACTGAAAAATTAAGTAAATTAACTGATGAAAAAGAGATAGAAGAGACTAATAAACTCATCAAAGCATCTCAATATAAAATTGATCAATTATGGATTTGGCAGTTTACGTTGAAGATTCTTATTAATCGTATTTACGGATATTTTGGTAATAAAATCTCACAAATGGGTGATGGAGATATAGCTAGATCTATCACACTAACTGGTAGAGATGTAATCAAGCAGAGTAATATTATTCTCAAGCAATATATAAAAGAAAAAACCGGTCTTACTGAGAGTCAATTAAGCAAATCAGACCCAATTATATATAACGATACAGATAGTTCATATTGTACTATAACACCTCTTTTAGATCATATGGGTATTACTTTACATGATAATAAAAAAGTGAATCCAGAGGTCTATGACTTAGTACAAGACATAGAAGATTACCTAAACAGACATATTGAAAAATGGGCTCGTGATACATTACTCACTAAAGACCCTAGGTTTGTATTTAAGAGAGAGTCTATTTGTGATAAAGGTATTTTTCTGCAAAAGAAACGATATGTACTTCATAAACTAGATGATGAAGGAGTCGCTTGTGATGCATTTAAATATACTGGTGTAGAGGTAGTACGTACGACTATGCCTAACGCTATCAAACCATATGTTAAGAAAATAATTGAACATATGATTATGACTGGTGATAGAAAATCTACAAATGATCTCTTCGAAGAGACATATGAGATATTTAAGTCTCTTCCTATCAGAGATATTGCGTTTGTAATGGGTATAAAGGAGTACGAAAAGTACAGTGTGTATACTGAGGGTTGGAAAGTTAAGAAAGGAACTCCAATCCACGTAAAGTCTTCTATTTATTATAACAAATTATTAGAACACTATAATATATCAGGTAAACATGAACTAATAGGATCTGGAGATAAAATTAGATATTTTTATACTGTTACCCCTAATAAGTTTGGTCTTACTTCTCTTGGATTCAAATACGATTTACCACCTGAATTTGAGGCAGACTTTAAAATAGACTATGAAAAGATGTTTGACAAAATTGTATATAGTGTAATAGATAGATTCTATGAGAACGTAGATTGGAAATCGTTTAAACCGGGTGAAGTTATGAATGTAGATTTATTTGATTTCTTTAAAGTAGAAGTTGCAAATTAAAAATTGTATACTACAATACGTGTATGGATATAATTACGTATGTAGATAGTATAGGTAGAACTTGTTTTGGAGAGTTAGTTGAAGAGACTAGTGATTTTGTCAAAGTCAAGGCTCCTGCGATGATTATGGTTACTCCGAATGATCCGAGTAATATGAAAGTTGATGTGATGCCTTTGTTTTTTACTGAATTCTCTAATGGAGAATTACCTATTTTCAATTATAAAACTACACAGATTGTAAAAGTCGATGTAGATATTTCAGATAAAATCTTAGTGCACTACGAGGCTAAGATTAATGTGAAACAGGAACCGAACCCTGAACCAGTACCAGAAACCTTGGAAGAAGAAGTACCTGAAATTGCCTTGTTCGAAGAAAGTAAGTAATATGTCTAAACTCGCTGATAAAGTATTTGCTAAATTGCAAAAATTAAATCAAAACGCAACAACACTAGAAAATAATACTCTTAGTAATGTCACTGATTGGATTGATACTGGTTGTTTTGTATTAAATTCTATCCTTTCAGGTTCTATTTATGGTGGTGTACCTAAAGGTAGAATTACAATTTTTGGTGGGGAATCCGGATGTGGGAAGACATTCATTCTCAATAAGATTTTAGCAAATGCTCAGCGAAAAGGCATGATACCTATTATTTTTGATACAGAGGTTGCTGTTGAAACAGAAGGTGCTAAAAACGTCGGTTTAGATACTAGTAATGTAAAGTATGTTCCAGTAGATACTGTTGAGAGTTGTCGTAATCAAATGATGGCTTTTCTTGACGATGTCGAAAAAGAACCTGAGTTACATGGTAAGTTTATTATCTCTATCGATTCGTTAGGTAACCTTGCGTCGGAAAAAGAAATTAACGACGCGCATTCGAACAAAGGAGCCATGGATATGGGACTACGAGCTAAGCAATTAAAATCCATGATGCGTATGATAACGTTTAAAGCTGCAGTAACTGGTACAACAGTTATATGTAGTAATCATACCTATGCTGATCCTGGAGCTTTACATCCAACGCTAGTAAAGCAACAAGCTGGTGGTTCTGGTCCTATATACATGGCTTCTATTCTTGTTCAAATGGCTGCAAAGAAAGAAAAGACAGACGCTTCAAACGAAAGCGATGAAGCGATTTCAGAGAGTAGAAATTATTCTGGTGTTACATTGAGAATGTTAACAGTAAAAAATAGATTTATACCTGCTTTCTTACAAGGAGAGGTGTACTTAAACTTTAAAACTGGTTTAGAGAAATATTCCGGTCTAAAAGATATCGCTGTAGCGCACGGTATTATACAACAAAACGGTTCTACGTATGCAATGGGAGAGCAAAAACTAGGTTATTACAAGAATTGGCGCAATAATGATGAAGTATGGAATAATATTCTTCCTAAGATAGAATCATCTATAAATGAAAAGTACCGGTATGGTAAGTCGTTAGACGAACCCACTATTTTAGAGCAAGATAATGAGTAAAGCAGTAGTACCTATTTCAGGAGGGTTAGATAGTTCGGTAATCTTAAGTTTAGCCGCCGCGGCTCATGATGAGATTTATGCGCTAACGTATGATTATGGTCAAAAGCATACAAAAGAAATTATATATGCTGGCATACAAATTGATAATTATGATAATATCGAAGAGCATAAAGTTATTGATATAAGTTTCTTTAAAGATATTGCCCCAACATCCTCTCTAACTAACAATAAAATAAAAGTAGCACATGCTCGAGATGTACTAGGAGATGCGCAAACTGTAAATTATGTTCCGTTCCGTAATATGATGATGTTATCTATTGCATGTTCGTATGCAGAAGCAGTCGGAGCTGATACGGTATATCATGGTTCTGCTCTTGTAGACAGTCAAGCAGGTTATTGGGATGGAAGTAAAGAATTCTTAGAACAAATTAACAACGTTACTAGCTTAAACAGAAAGAATAAAATACAAATAAAAGCCCCACTAATTAAACTATCTAAAAAAGAAATTATACAATTAGGTATAGATAATAACGTTCAGTTTGAAGATACCTGGACGTGTTACGAAGGAGAAGAGAAAGCATGTGGTTACTGTACTGCTTGTAGCTCTCGCATACAAGGGTTTTTACAAAATAAACTTATTGATCCGGTTGAATACAAACGAGAAGATATTCCATGGGTGAGAATAGTTGATTTACATATGAAAGGTTAATATAATATAAAATTATGTGTGGAATATTTGGATCAAACGATATAGAAACATTTAGAAAACTATATACGAAAAACCTAGATAGGGGTAATTTTGTCAGATCAGTAACGATGTTATTTCCAGCGGGAGTAAAAAGTAATACAAACATTACTACGACATATGAGGTAGACTTAGATAAAAAAATACCTGAAAGTAAATATTGTGTTTACTATTTAGGACATGTACAATCTCCGACCTCTTCAGTAAGAGAGTTCGATGCAAAAACTTCTCACCCGTATGATTTAAATAGTCAATATCTAGCGCATAATGGTGTTTTAGAAAACGATAGAGAGCTAATCGATAAAATGAAACTAGAAAACTATAATGATGTAGATAGTAGTATTATTTTACCATTAATAGAAAAAGCTGGTTTCGTTGAAGGTATTGAAATGTTACAAGGAACGTTTGGATGTTGGTATTATAACGCCAGTGACGCAACGTTAAAGATTTTTCGCAGTGGTTCTACCTTATTTATAGACCATAAGCATAGTAGCTTTACATCAGCAAGTCAAACGGGATACAACTTAGTGAATGAAGGGGAGATCCTAGAATATAACTTCACTAGTAGAAAATTTTATAAATCAAATACTTTTAAATTAAATTCTGTTCCGTTCTTTCTATGAAAACGCTTATTGCGACAGCTACTAAATATAATCAAAAACAATATGAGACTGTATCAAAGCTACATCAAAGCTTAAGACTGCACAGTAGTTATTATGATTGTATACCTACGTATGAAAATAAAGATGGTTTATGCAAGGTTTACAATAGATATTTAGAACAATATTCAGATGATTACGAGTGTATAATATTCGTACATGATGATGTATTTATTGACAGTGTTTCATTCGTTGATACAATCAAATTATTATTTGCAAATAATTATAGTGTTGTCGGTTTAGCTGGTGGTAGTAATTTAAAAATAAAAAAACCATGTTTATGGCATTTACTAACTAACAAAAATACTCAATCAGGTATAGTTTCTCACTATTTAAGAGAGTTTAATTCTCCTGGCGCGTACGTGCCTACTATTTTCGGACAAACCCCTAAACCGGTTGTATTATTAGATGGTTTGTTTTTAGCGTTAAACACAAAAGATATTAAAAAACACAATATAAAGTTCGACGAAAACATTGCAGGTTTTCATCACTATGATTTAAAATTTAGTATTGATTGCTATCTAAAAGGTTTAAAGTTAACTACTGCACCAATACATGTTATCCACGAATCTCCTGGCTTGACTAATATGACAAAAGAGTATATAACATCTGAGGAATATTTGTACAAATTCTTAGAATCACATGGTAACAGAAAATAAAGATTATTTAGATTTAGATTTAAATTTACTTGAAAAAATTATATTCAAGAATTGTTTAGATAATGAGGTTTATTTATCTACAATTATTGATGCATTACACTTCAAGTTCTTTAAAGATAAAGATATACAACAAATTGTAAAACTAATACAAGCTTTATATAAAAAGAATAATTCAAGACCATCAAAAACTGAACTTGAGTTATACTTGAATAGTGATCAATTAAAGTCCCATTATGAAAAATGTAAAACATTAACTAATAATCTTGAAAGTGATTTAGATGAAGATCAGCTCTATAAGTATACCGAAAGATTTTTACAAGAGCAAGCAGTATATAGTACATTCTTAGACATTATTGATAGTAAGGAGCGCAATGTACAAAACATATATGATAAATTTACTAAAGCATGCAATATATCGATTAATACAAATGTAGGTCATGATTATTTTTATGATTTAGAAGATCATATTACTAATTTGACTGTAAAAGAATCAAAAATTAAATCCGGGTGGAATTGGTTGGATGAAAAATTTGGAGGTGGTTTTCAAGAAACTGGTAAGAGTTTGTATATATTCGCTGGACAGTCAAATGTAGGTAAATCTATATTTCTTAGCAATGTAGCTACTAATGTAGTAAAGAGTGGAAGAAATGTTTTGATTATATCTCTTGAAATGTCAGAGATGATATACAATAAGAGAATTACATCATGTTTAACTGGACTACCTATTAATCATCTGAAAGACCACGTTAGTACATTAAGAGAAAAAGTACAAACGTTTAAAGCCACAACCCCTAGTTCAAATCTAGTAGTAAAAGAGTTTCCACCTAACAGTATTACAGCGTCTCAAATAGAAGGTTATATTAAAAAACTTATAAATAAAAAGTTTAAACCTGATATTATTGTTCTTGATTATTTAAATCTACTCGCAGGTACAGGTAATAACACATATGAAAAGATTAAACATATTGCTGAGGATGTAAGAGCTTTAACTTACAAGTTTGAATGCCCTATAGTAACTGCAACTCAATTAAATAGAACAGGTTATAATACTAATGACGCTCCAGAGCTAGATAGTATAGGAGAGAGTTATGGTTTAGGAGCTACAGCAGATGGTATTGTGAGTATATGGCGGACAGAGGAAGATGAAGAAGATAATGCGATCCATATCAAAGTAATCAAGAATAGAGATGGGGATAATTTTAGTAGTACAAGATTAGCTATCGATTATAACACCCTTACTATTACTGAGAATACTGATTTGAATATCAATCAAGATATAAGTAATGCTGAAGATGATGCTGTCAATTCCGGGAGGGAGGTATAAATACTACAAATGGCTAAAGATGAAATAATCTTTACCGACTTAGATTTAGACGGTTCATGTAGTTATTTAATACATGTCTGGTTAACCGGTAAAAAACAAAAGGTTGTAACTCTCAAGGTAAGTGATCTCAGAGAAAAGTTTCTCCAGTGGTTAACTTCTAATAAAATAGAGAGCTATAAACGTGTATATTTTTATGACTTAGATACAACTGAAATAAAAGATCTAATTGATAAAGATAATGTATACATATTTGATCATCATAAAACTCATAATGCAGAATATAAAAACGCAACTGCAATAATAGAAAAGGATTGTCCTTCTTGTAGTAAGCTTTTATACAAACATTATAAAGATAAGATAAACCTTACTATGGAGCAAAAGCATTTAATTGCTTTAGTTAATGATTATGATTGCTATGAATTACAGTTTCCAGAAAGTAATAAACTTAATTTCTTATTCTGGTATAAGAACGGCAATAAGCTCCAAAATTTTATAGATGATTTTGAACATGGTTTTCACGGATTTACTACTGAACAGAATAAAATAATTAGCTTTCATTTTTACAAATATAAGAAAGTAGTAAAAGATCTAAATTTATTTGAAACAAATCTTAATATCGCTTCTAAAGAGTATAGATTTGTTAGTGCATTTGTAAGTGAATATGTAAACGATGTAGGCCAACATATTATAGATACAACAAACTGTGATGTATGTATAATGATTAATCTAAAGAACAATAGAGTGTATTTGCGAAAAAACAAAAATTGTGATTTAGATTTAGGTAAGTTTGCAAAGAAAGTATGTGATGGTGGAGGTCATGAATATGCAGCGGGTGGAAATTTAAATGATAACGTACTTGCGCTAAGTAAGCAATTTGTACCAATTAATGGATAATCCATACAGCACACTAGAACGTAAAGATAATATACACAAATTTTTAAGTTTGTGTAGCTTTATATCTATCTGCGAAAACAAAAAAGTAAACTTAGCTAATGTATTTTTATTAGTTCTAAAAGAAAAAAAATATAGAGAATTGTTCAAAGAGTCGCTAATATTAGAAAGTAATTTTGAAGTAGTGAAATTATTTTTACAGCACGATCCTTTTTTATATAAGAGTAAATATATAACAAAGTTTTTGAAGAAAAATTCTCTTAATATATGAACGATAAGAATACATTAACACCATACGAGAAAAACATTTATAATTTTTATTTGAGATCGACGAGGCAGGATAAAGGGTTTACTCCGCGTAAAAATTTTAACGAAATTACTCCAGAGCTTTTTAACCAAATTAAAACCATTTCTAAGGTAATAAAAAGCAAAAAACTTAACCCTCGGTTATTTTTCGACGCTCCATACAAGATATGGCTTGAGGAACATGTACGTTTTGAATTTTATAGCACCTTCAAGGCTGTCTCTACATATAAGAAATATGTTTCTTTTATTGAGTTGACTGAACCCGATCATGAACATAACGCGTATTCTCTAAAAGAAGGGATGAAATTTATATACTCAAAATGCGTTGACAACAATTTAACTAACGTTTATGATTATCTCAATGTTCAGAGCGGTGTCTATCCTGATTTCTTATTAGATTTAAAAGATAGAAATATATCTATTTACTGTCTAATTGCGCTAAATGTAAAAGAGGAACATATTAATCTAGAGACGAAAGTAGTTGATTTCCTCTACAAAGACTTTTATAATATTTTAAACAGCTTGAGATCGAAGTATGTTTATTCGAAAAAAATCAAGCCGTTGAGTATAAAACTAATAAAAACTATTGATAAAATATTAAAGAATAATGACAACTAGTATGTTTGAATCGATTAGAGGTGCGTTGAGTAAGTCAACGCAGGCTAGCAACAATAGTACAAGTAATATTATGCGGTTAAGACCTGGTAATACTTATGTTGTACGACTTGTTCCGTATGTGAAAGATCCGAGTAAAACGTTCTTTCACTACTACTCACACGGGTGGGTTAGTGAAGCGACTGGTCAATACCAGAGTGCAATTAGTCCACAAACTTGGGGTGATCGTGACCCTATCGCAGAAGCTAGGTTTCGTATTACTCGAACTGGCTCTGAAGATGAAAAAGAAAAAGCAAAAATGCTTAATCGGAAAGAGAACTGGCTAATCAATGTCTTTGTTGTAAAAGATAATGAGAATCCAGAAAACGAAGGTAAGGTAAAGATTCTTCGCTTCGGTCGTCAATTGCATAAGATTATTATGGAAGCGATTGAAGGAGAGGATGCGGAAGAGTTTGGTGAAAAGATTTTTGATCTAACTGACTCTGGCTGTAACCTTCGTATTAAGGTAGAAGAGCAAGGTGGTTTTCCTACTTATGTTAGCTCTAGGTTCGCGTCTTCGTCTGATATTGACGCAACTCCAGATAGTGTTTATTCAGAAGCGTTTGATTTGGAAAATGTATTTCCTGTCAAATCTTATGATGAACTAGAAGTAATGCTTAACGAGCATTATTATAATAAGCGAGAATCAGATACATCTACTGCAGTAGTATCTGAGACAGTAACAAGTACTACTACTCCTGATACTGATGACGATGACGATCTAGACTTCGATACAGTATCAACCCCTGCAGGTAAGGTTGACGAAGATAAAGTAAAAAATCTTCTCGACTCTTTAGATTAATAAAAACACGGGGAGGGAAACCTCCCCTCTTTTCTTTATTTTTATGGATGAAATAGATAATGAAACAAAAATGTTCTTGCATCAAATGAATGCAATGGCACATGGTTTAAATAAAGATATAGTACAAAAAAGCGCTACTATGCAAAATATTCCTTTGACTAAGGAAATTTATAGCGATCATAAACCAAGACCACAACAACAGCATATACCGCAGCAACCAGCTCCGCAAATTTCTCCTAACGTACAGCCACAAGTTAACGTACAGTCTCAGGATCTTACCCCTCTTATTAATAGGGTAACATCTTTAGAAAAACAAGTAACTAAATTTGTTAATCTCATTGAACGTAATGTTGCAAAAAACGCAAAAGAAATTAACATACGTATTAAATTAAACGAGAAAACAAATAATGACACTAAAGATACAGAATAGGGATAGCTTTGTACGAAATTTTTTACATCCTATCAGTAGGATCGCTACTACTGTTAGTCTTAAGACTAATGATCAAGAATCTAAGATCTCTACTGTAGTACATAATAGTTCTAATATTTTTCTTAACGCGACGTATAATGTACGAATACAAGACTTAGAAAATAATGTCCTTTGTTTACCGGATGTAAACAAACTTATTAAAATTTTTCAATGTATTGAACAAGAAGATATTTCTGTTACAGTAAATAAAAATTGTATTAATTATACCGACAAAAATTGTAGGTTTAAGTATCATTTATTTGATGAGATTTTTAACAAAGGAGAATCATTTGATTTCAATAAAATACATCAAATAGAACCATGGACTAAAATTGAGCTTACTAAAGAGAAAAATAGTAGTATACTGAAAGCGTTACCTTTTGTAACTGAAACGAGTAAGTTATATTTACGACAAGAGGCAGACTCTATTTACGCAGAACTTACTGATAAAAAGATACAAAACGTAGATAGTTATACAATATTACTCACTGATGAATATACTGGAGGTAATATTACTGAAGAACTTATACTTGATATAGAGCTGTTTAGACTTATATCTACATTGAATTTCGATAAGTATAATCTATATATTAATAATGAGTTTAAAATGCTCAAGTTAGAATTTAACCTTGATAATTGTAATTTAATTTTTGTAAGTACAAGCTATAAGTAATGAAAAATAAAGTTACAACTTGCGGTTATTTTATTAAAAGACTTCGAGATAACGGGTATACAGTAAATAGAATTTTTGATAACTATTGTCCCTCCGACCCGAGAAGGTGGACCATCATGGTCGATCCGGAAAACTGCGCTCTATTTATTACATGTTATATGAATAAAGACTGGTACGGTGATCTGATGTTTGAGTTTAATAACGGTCAGCAATTTAAAAACTTTCAGCTTAAAACAGACAGCATGGAAGTAATAATAACAAAACTAATAGAAAAAAACATTAATCCTTAATGCCACGTAAAACTAGTAAACCAAAAAACTTCGATAATCTACTCAAATCTAATATAAGTGCAGTAGAGTCTATATCAGGAAAAGACAGAAAAAATATATCTATTATTCATGATTATCTATCTGAATATCTTAAATCTTTTGTTTTACTTGGTTATGACACAACAGGAGAAAGTGTAGTTGTAATTGCTGGAAAAACAGCTCAAGATTATGACGCGATTGAAACATTATTGAAAAGAGTGAGTAATATTGACTTTTTTAAAGAAATACAGGAAGAAAAATGAACAAAATTATTGTTATTGGTAACGGTTATATAGGTAGTAAATTAGCTAAAGATTTAATCGAAGACAAAAACGAAGATATACTTCATCTATACAAGTATGATTATGATAACCCTAAAGTATTAAACGATACTTTATTTAATACCTTACATTCTTATTTGAATAATAACAAAAAGAATTCCGAGGAACCAATATGGGTAGTTAATTGTGTAGGTTATACAGGTAAGCCAAACGTTGATGCTTGTGAAGAAGAAAAAGAAAAATGCTGGGCTTTGAATGTTACATTCCCTACATTATTAGCAAATGTTTGTTTGAAGCATAACGTAAAACTAATTAATGTCAGTTCTGGTTGTATTTACTCCGGTGATATGGTTTACGATGAAGAAGACTGGCCTGACTTTGGAGTTGATAGTCCTGATAGTAGTTGGTATAGTCGTACTAAGCATGCAGCAGAACTTAGTCTTAACGCTTTTCCTAACGTATATACCTTAAGAATACGAATGCCTATATGTGCTGACTTTAATTCAGGTAAAAACTATCTCACAAAGATCTTAAAGTATAATGATCTATTACAAGAAGTAAATTCTAAAACTGTAATACCTGATCTCTTAAAGGTAATATATAAGATAATTAACATGCAGGATATACCAACTGGAATTTACAATGTAGTAAATCCAGAACCTATAGATACAAAATCAGTTACTGAAATTTTAGATAAAAATGGTATGTGGAATCCGCATTGGAAATTTATTGACTATAACGATCTTAAAAAACATATTAAAGCTAATAGATCGAATTGTAAGCTTTCTACTGAAAAATCTCGATTGTATAATATCGAATTACAGCCAGAAACTGCCTCTTTAGAAGCATTGTTTGAGAAACAAGATGAAGAATAAAAATATTTTAATTACCGGTGGTCTAGGTTTTATAGGTAGCCACTTCGCAGAGTATATACATGAAGTAGCTGATAATTGTACAGTAACAATTATTGATAAAAAAAGCTATTGTGTATCTCGTGAAACAGAAGAATATATATGGAACCTATACAATTCAAAGAAGTCAAACGGTTTAAGTATACTTTATAAAGATATTAATTTAATTAATGATATATCGACCTATGATTATATTGTAAATTTTGCAGCTGAATCTCATGTTGATAATAGCATTAATGATGGAGACCCGTTTATGACCTCAAATGTTAACGGGGTATATAATTTACTATCAATGTTAAATGATAAACAAAGATTCGTGCAAATAGGTACGGATGAAGTTTACGGTTCGTTATCTTTTGAAGCTGAAAGTTCTATTGAGTCAGACACATTATACCCTAGTTCTGTATACTCTTCGACGAAAGCTGCTGCCGATCTAATAGCTTTATCTTTCCACAAAACTCATAAAAGAGATATCGTTATTACAAGATGTACAAATAATTTCGGTCCTAGACAATATCATGAAAAATTAATACCAGTTGTAGTTAAAAAGGCGCTAGCTGATGAACCAATCCCAGTATATGGAGATGGTCGAAACGTACGACAATGGATTTATGTAAAAGAACATTGCGAGAAAATTTATAATATAATGCTACACGGACAATCTGGAGAAATTTATAATATAGCTCCGCAATATGAATCCGAGATTGATAATCTCACTATTGTGAAAGAAATATTATCTGTACTTGAAAAACCGGAAAGTCTTATTTCTTTTGTAACAGATAGAAAGGGCCATGATTTTAGATATTCTTTAAATGATAATAAATACACGACAAATCTCATGAAAGGTAAGCCTGTACAGTTAGAATTTGAAACAACTAAAAAAACATTTGCAGAAGATTTGAGAAACACTATAATGTGGTACAAACAAAATTATGACTGGTGGGGAAAAAAATCTTATAATTGACGGCAATAACTTGCTGTATCGTGTTTTTTGGACTAGTAATTTTAAAATAACTGAATCTGACTCTCCGGGTCAGATTTTTTTATTCTTAAGATCTTTAAAGTCTTATGTAGATAAATATAAACCTAAAAACATTTACTGCGCATGGGATAAGAAGCTAGATTGGCCATGTACTAATTTTCGTCGAGAAGCAACTGCAGTTGAATATAAAGCAGGTCGGGATGATGAAAAGTTTAAAGATGTGTTTAAGCAATGTGATTATATAATTGAACTACTTACATACTTAGGGGTAAAAAATATATACCCTAAGCGAATGGAAGCAGATGATGTTATGGCATGGTTAGCTAAGACTCTACCTGGGGAAAATATTATTGTTACAACTGATAAAGATTTGTTGCAAACTATTAACGAAAATACTAAAGTATATAGTCCTATAAAAAAGAAAGAAGTATCGCTCAATAACTTTACAGATTTTACCGGGGTAGAAAAAGAATATTATATGTCTTATAGAGCAGTTACTGGTGATAAGTCAGATAATATACCAGGTATTCCTCGATATGGTATAAAAAAGTTTCTTAAATTAGAACACAAAATTGGTACGTTCGGAGATGAAACCCACGCAATATTACTCAGTGAAAGCATTACAGAGGAACAATTTGAAATATATAAGCGCAACTGGGAATTAATGAATCTACAAGTTGGTTATACATATTATGATGATGAAATACCAGCATACGAAAACCAAGTAGAACAATTAAAAAAATTATCTGCTAATTTTACTAAATTTACAGAAGAAGCTAAAAAACTCGATATGTGGAATATTGTAAGAAATATTACATCATGGAGAGAGTCTTTTAACAACAATAAAAATATACTAAATATTATTAACAAAGCGATTAAAAATGTCACACACACCCAATCAACCTAGACCAATCGTCGGACCTTCAGGACAAACAGTTCGACCAGTAATTAGAGAAATTCGAGTAGGAAATGAAATACGAACTGAAGCTCATTATACAGATCCTGGTACCGGTCAATTTATAACTAAGATTCCTATTTCTACGCGTAAAGTAGATGATAAGTGAAGTTATACCACAAGAATATATTGTACAAAAGTTCTTTCAATACGCTGGTTATCCTAAATACAAAAGGTTAACTGATGTATATGAAGGTGGTTGTCCTATATGCCGAGAGGGTAAATCTTGGGGTAAAAAACGTAGGTTATATTACGTAGTAAAAGAGAATTATATTTTTTGTCATAATTGTGGTTGGTCGGGTTCTCCAGTAAAATGGGTACAAGAAGTTACAGGTCAAAACTATTTTGATATTGTACAAGAAAGTAAAAATATTGAAACGTTTAGCCTCCCTCCTTCTACAACAGAGCATAAAGTTGAAGAAAAAATAGAATCCCTCCCGGGAGATTGTATTAACTTATATGATAAAACACAAAGAGCTTTTTACAGTCATGAAGCTATGTTTAAACACGCGATTGATACGTGTGAAAGTAGAAGGCTGTTTACTGCTGTAAATCGACCTAAAACTTTATGGTTTTGCAGAAACGATTTTGTACATAAAAATAGAATTATTATTCCGTTCTATAAAGATAATAATATTAATTTTTACCAGTCTCGTAAATTAGAACAAAACAAAAAAGATACTAAACCAAAATATCTCTCTAAAATAGGTGCGGATCGGACTATATTTAACTTTGATAATATACAACAAGAGTTAGAATACATATTTATTTTTGAAGGCCCTATAGATAGCTTTTTTGTAAAAAACGGGGTTGCTACAGGTGGTATAAGTAAAGGCAAATCTTGTTTTACAAAAGAACAAGAAAATCAACTCAAACAAAAACCCTTTCATAAACGCATATGGGTATTAGATAATCAATACTGTGACACGACTGCAAAAATAAAAACTAATCAATTATTATCTTTAGGAGAGCAGTGCTTTATATGGCCAGAAGATCTCAAACAATTTAAAGACTTTAACGATATATGTCAAAAAATAAACCGTGATCATATAGAACCACGGTTTATCATTAATAATAGTTATAACGAGCTTAAGGGAAAATTATTACTTACTAGAATATAATTATTCCCCCCACCCTGCAGGTCTAGGGGTTTTTCTTCTTCCTAGTTTTCTCAAATGTAAATACCATAGCGTATCTGCTCGTTCATTTGTAGTCTTTGGTTTAGGAGCAGGTTTAGGAGCAGGTTTAGGAGCTGGGTCAACTTTGTCAGCTGCGAATTTAAAGGCTTCAATATCTTGCTGCGCTTGTTTTCTAGCAGCTTTAGCAGATTCAAAAATTTTAAATTTTTCCTCTTTTTCTTCCCCTTCAGCTGCTTTCCAATCACTCTTCGCGTTCGCTTCAGTGACCTTTGCTTCATCTAGTTTATTAATAAGTTCGTCGATAGTCATGATAAATTATTTATGTTTTTCTATATGTAGGTTTTTGAATATTTGATTCAAACTCGCAAGTCTTTCACAAACATCTAAAATTTCACTCTTTGTTGCATCAGATACATCATCAAATATAGTGCCTGTTTTGTTATCTGTGCGTAACACTCCTAATACACTTTCAGTACCGCCGTTAAGATAATTAATTACTTCATCTAAATTATCTATCCACTCTTTGAGCATTTCTAACTCACGACCTGTATTAGGTTGTGTATCTTGTACATCTTCGAAATCACCGGCATTACTAGGCTCGTCTAGACTTCCAGCGAAAGAATCTGCATCGTCTGAGGGCCCTGCGTCAATCGCTGGAACATCCTCATCTTCTTTTAATAAAGATAAAAATCTATTTTCAAACTTTCCCATATAACTATTTATTAAATACTTATGATGAAAGGCATACTTTTTGAAGATTTATATATGTACACTAACAAGTATTGGAAGGATGTAAAGTCTAGACACGTTCGACCAACTACTAAAACTCTTAGCGATATCGCTAAAGCTAGTCCGGAAACATATAATAAAGTAAAGGCTGATCTTGTACCATTCCCTGGAGATCATGTTGTTGAACAATTAGGTACCGCGTTTAAAAATATATCAGACGCTAGTTATCTATTAAATCAATTATTTGAAAACCCAGTCGTTAAGACAAATGATAAAACTAAAAAATCTGTAAATAATAAGTTGCAAAAAATTCAAGATATAATAAAATCTATTACAGACGATTTAGATAACGATGGTAGAGATAATTCGTAGTTTATTTATTTTAGTAATCATTTCTGGTTGTATAGGAGGTATTTCATATTACTTCTCACCTACACTAGAGATGTTTACTAAAGTGTTTTTAGGAGCATTTTGCGCGCAAGTAATATTTTTTCTTATCTATAATAATATACTTCGATTTATTACTAGAATAAAATTAGAACAGGAAATGCTTCGATATGCGCAGCTTTCAGAAAAAAATACTATATTGATAGAATGTGAAGGTTGTAAAAAAGTTAATACTGTTCCTATCGATCTGTCTACTGAGAATAAATTTAATTGCACTAAATGTGATGCAGAAAATAAAATACAAGTAGAATTTAAAACTATATTACCTACGAATATTATATATGACAAGTAATCAAGATAACTCAAAACTAGCACGATGGATGTGCTTGTATGAAGCGGTTAACATTATATCTGAAAAAGCAGAAAAAATGGGATACGAAAAAGACTGCTTAAAACCTATTCCAATTAGCAAGTATATAACAGAGAGATATCCTTCTGTATTAAAAGAGATCGAATACGAGCAGACTAATAATAGTCTCCATACACATCATCATTAGTACCGTAATCAAAATATGTTGATTGTTCAGTATCTAAATCATTGATATAATCAGTTTCTAAGTTATCGACTAAACCTACACCAGAAGTGTCTGATACCTGTGTAGAGTTTTCCTCTGGAGAAAGACCGGGAGTAAACGTATGATCATTTCTACGAGCTCGTAGTCTAAAAACATAATGACCTTGAAGCTGATTTATCTCATCTACTTTCTGATCTAACCGTTCAGTTATTTCAAATATTTTACCATCACCTAGAGGTCTATCTAAAGACCCGAATTCGGTTAATTGAAATACATCTCCTGCTTTTGGAAATGTTGCAGAAGCTGCATCATAGTAAGAGGATAAATTTTGTTGGAAAGTTTCAATGTCTATTATTGCGGTAATCTCATCATCAGACATTAAACCAAACTCTGAATAAGTTATATTACCATCACTTAAATCTATTAACATTACAAATGTAGCTTTAGGGTGATACCCTGCATGAGTATTTTCACCGTATACTTTATCTGTAGCGCTTAACGCAAAGTTCCTAGCATAATAATCTATCTGAGAACCATATAATCTAATTTGTTCTTTCCACCAGATTTTATAAGTAAGAGCTCTTTCATTTACGTTATCTGCTTTTTTATTAAAACGGTCTGTCTCAGCTCCGCTAAAATAATTTATAGCACTAACACTAGATGTAAGATATCCTGGCATTACTTTTTAATATAATAATTGTTATCTTTTACAAACATCGTAATACCAGTATTACCTAAATTACGACTACCTCTTTGTTCTAAGTCAGTTATATGAAAGAGATTCTTTATTGTCTCTGCTTCTTTGGAAGTAAGCAAAGACATACCGGCTGGTTTGTTCTTTAATTGAGTTAAACAAGGAGGATAGTTGGGGTCTGTTTTGTTAGACTTAGCTAACAAATTCATATGCTTACGTCCAGTAGAACCAGTAGACCCTTGCATATGCCTTTTATTTAAGACATTTCTTGTACCTTCAGGTTTCTTTAGAATTTCTAGAAATAACTTCTTAAACATTATAATTATTTAATAAAAAAGACCTCCTGCTACGCAAGAGGCCTTCCTTAAAGGTATTTTTTTATTTGCTATTATGCTTTAGCTTCTTTACCTGCTTTAGGGTGATGACCAGGTTTCTTACCTTCTCCTGTGTCTTTTGAACCTTCTTCATCAGTAACACTTGCATCTCCAGTACCAGAAGACTTACCACCTAAACTATCAGCGGCAGGTTCAGTTGTTTTACCACCTCCATCAGATGGATCATGACCAGGTTTAGAACCGTCTTTAGTGTGAGTTGTTTCTTCCTCTAAACCATCAAAAGCTTCTTCTGCTTCTTCTTCGCCCTCTTCTTCACCAGCAGCTTCTTCCTCGTCGTCTCCATCTAACTGGCTCATAATTGCTTTAAGGGCATCGACTTGGTCTCCGGTAAGAGTAATAGTAACGTCACCGCCACCTTCTTCTTCACCACCAACATCATCGCCTAAATCGAGACCGTCGTCTTCACCGGGTAAACCGAGCTCGAAATCATCTGCTTCACCCATTACACTTTCGTATAGCTTATCGAATATTGTTTTATCACTTGACATAATAGTACCTTTGTTAGAAATATTTATACTTTCTTTCTTAATTTTTTTGGTTTTTTTCTTTTCTTTTTCCTCTAAATCTTCTGATTCAACTGGTTCTTGGAGCTGATCTTCTGTTTCTCCTACAGAAGCTATAATTTCTTTCGAGTCTACTTCATCTTTAGGTCTCTGATCATCTTCTAAATAAACTGGATATGGGCCGTCGAGCTTAGAGACAATATCTTCAATTTTTTTCTTTAACATTTTTTTATAAGCATCTACGCTTCCATAATTCTTTTTAGCGAACCCTTCATCAGGGTTGTCGTATAATTTTTTGAGATCTTCAATGTTTTTACGCATTTCATTTTGTTCATCACTTTCATTAATGATACGATCGCTATACAAATCATTTAATTGTTTATAATCTGAACCAGTCATGTAAATATTTATTTATGCCGCGACAAAAAAAAGAAGAGAAGTTTTATTTAGGAAATAAAGATTTACCTAACGCGAATATGGAGTTTGAATGGACTCCTGAAATGGTAAAGACTTTAAAGAAAGCGAAACAAAATATTTTATATTTCGCAGAAAACTTTTTTTATATTGTTAACCTGGATCGTGGTAAAATAAAAATTGAATTATACGCCTGTCAAAAACGTGTTTTACGTAGTTTAAGAGATAATAGATTTGTTGCTTGTTTAGCTTCTAGACAAACTGGAAAAACAACAATGATGACAATTTATGCACTTTGGATCGCATGTTTTCAAGATGATCAACGTATATTAATTGTAGCTAACAAAGAGCAAACTGCTATTAATATATTCTCACGTGTACGTACAGCATATGAAAAGCTACCTAATTATCTTAAACCTGGTGTACTTGAATACGGTAAAACGTCAATGAAATTAGCGAATGGTAGTAGTATTGGTATTAGTACTACAAGCTCAGATGCTGGTCGTGGTGATTCATGTAATGTATTAATTCTTGACGAGCTTGCTTTTATACCTAATAACTTAGTAGATAATTTCTGGAAGTCCGTATACCCGATTATTTCTAGTTCGAAGAAATCTAAAATATTTGTCGCCTCAACCCCAAACGGCAGTAATAATCTCTTTTATAATTTATATACTGATGCAGATAATGAAAAGAGTAATTGGAAAGCAGAGAAAATATTATGGGATGAAATACCAGGTCGTGACGAAAAATGGAAACAAGATACTATAAGATCAATAGGTAGTGAGGAAGCATTTGCGCAAGAGTTTGAATGTAAGTTTTTAGATACAGGGGATTCTTTTATTGATGAAGTATTTTATGCTAAGTTAGCTAGCAACACCGCAGAACCAAAACATTTATTTGATGATGGTTGTTACAGTATATGGGATGAACCAAACAAAGAACATATATACACTATAGGTGTAGATGTTGCAGAAGGAGTACAACAAAACTCAAGCGTAATACAAGTCTTAGATATTACAGATTTACAAGATATAAAACAAGTAGCTGAATACGCAAGTAATCAGATTAATCCTTTTGAATTTACTACAAAGGTAAGAGATATTTGTTACCATTGGGGTACCCCTCCAGTACTTATAGAAAGAAATAATTGCGGTAGTCAAGTAGTAGATAACTTATTTCACCAATACAATTATAGAAATATTGTAAATTGGTCTCCTAAAGTAGGTCAAGTAAAGTTTGATAGATTAGGAGTATATGCTCATACTAATACAAAGTATAAAGGTATAACTAACATGCGATATTGGGTTAACGAATTAAAGTGTGTTGAGTTAAGATCTAAGCAAGCTGTAGAAGAATTAAAAAACTTTATACGCTACCCTAACGGTTCGTGGGCAGCAGCACCTGGTTTTGAAAATGATGATAGAGTTATGGCTTTAGTTTGGGCATTATTAATTTTAGAAAACTCTATTGTACAAAAATATTATGATGTGATAGAAATAGACTCTAATCAACGCCCTTCTAAATTAGAATTAGGAGCTTACGTTGATCAAAAGTTCAGTAATTTCTTACAAGATTATAAATTACAAAATATAGATGACTCGTGGAATCCTCATCCAGTTTATTTTGAAGATATAAATATATTTGGAGACAACGAGCTTTCTGATGTAGATAAATTAGAAGCAGAAGGTTGGACTAGATTATGAAGCAAGCACCGCTAAACAAAAACAGACAAGATAAATTTATCTTAATTTTAAACCTCCCGGAAGGTATTAAGAATATAAGAGATAATGTTACCCGAAACACAAATAAGCTAAGCGATAACAGTTTCGAAATGAGTATCGCGGGTGCGGTAACACCTTCTGTTAGTGTACCCGAACAAACCCTTAACTACGGTTCGCAAAGCATTAAAGTTAGTTCTCACGCAAGAACCCCATATTCCTCCTTAGATATTACCTTTAAAATAGATAACGAGTATTCTAACTATTGGGCTATATTTAAATGGCTAGATGTAATAAATGATGTAAAAACTGGAAATGTTAATCAGGATGAGATTATTAAATATCCAAAACCGGGGCAACTTTTACCGTTATATTCTTCTAACCTAACAGTTTACGGTCTAGATGAGTACGAAAATAAGAAAATTCAATGGGATTACATTGGCGCATTCCCAACATCTTTATCTGAAATATCTTGGGATTATACATCAAGCTCAGAAATAGGAGCTTCTGCTACGTTTGAATTTACAAGACTAGAAGTAAAGTTAATTTAAACTAACCATTTTTTATATGGGGTTGTTCTGAGAAACTCTACCATCTCTGTAAAATTCTCTACCTTATAAGACATTTGTGTATAATTTTGTTTCGTTGACCCTTCCCAATCAAGTAGTGTTGTATGATTATCTGGTATATTTAAAAAGTTATAAATATCTCTAAAAGCGGTTGTATTAGTAGTGTTAGCGTAATCAACAGTAAGTAACGGACCTTCTACTAGTCGTAACGCGAAATCATAAGCTAAATTATCTTTTTTTAAAAAATTAAGAAAACCCTTTTGATCAAATCTCATTCTTGTACCATGAAGTTTAGTACCTAACCAGTTTTTTGCTTCTACAGTCGCGACTGCGCTAATTTTATTTGAAATATATCTCTCTAATGGATTTCTAGTAATAAGAATTTTTTTAATTTCATTATTTCTTAAAAGTTTTTTGTATAATTTTTCTGTTTCTGGTCGATGGTTACTGAATATAAATTTAAAACCTGTTAAAGGTTTAGAAGGTAGCTCTTTAGTCTTATTCCATTCTTTCGCTATTTGATTATATATCCTAACTGAATCTTCTGTTTTATATTTTTGTACGTATTCTTCATATTTAGGTCTATAAAAATGCTCTAATTCACAATGTATATTAGGATGTAAATCTAACATACAGCATAAAAGAGTTGAACCAGATCTCGACGGCCCGATAATTACAAAATCAATTAATTCCATCTTTAATCTAAAAAGTAGCTCATTACCATATTTGTCTGATAACTACAACTAGGCATACTATTCTTTATACTTTTAAATTCGTCGCGAGTTATAAATCCTTGCTTGTATGCTTCTCCCTCTATACAACCAATCATAGTCTGAGTTCTATCCTGAATTGACTTAACATACATAGAAGCTGCAAATAAATCATCCGGGTTTCCAGTGTCAAACCAAGCGTAATTACTATCTAACTCACTGTAACACAACAAGTTATCGTTTAAATAACTTTTATTTAGATCGGTAATTTCTAATTCTCCTCTAGCAGATGGAGTAAGGTTTCTAGCTCTTTCTCCAGCAGTTTTATCATAAAAATAAATACCAGTCGCGGCAATATTACTTTTTGGATCCGTGGGTTTTTCTTCTATTGATTTAACCCCTCTACGGCCGTTAGTGTAATTTGTTTCTATTACACCATAATCACAAGGATTAGATACTCTATAACCCACAACATGAGCCCCACATTCTTTTGACCATTTAAATGGTTCTATACCTGTAAAAATATTATCTCCTAAAATTAAACATACATCATCATCTCCTTGCC
>Ga0209645_1000022_pt1 | contig 70611 bp, 84 predicted proteins | sample ETNvirenome_6_30_FD_184070 | JGI IMG/M metagenome (GOLD analysis project Ga0209645, IMG submission 184070) | Marine viral communities from the Pacific Ocean - ETNP_6_30 (SPAdes) (version 2) | ecosystem: Environmental > Aquatic > Marine > Oceanic | place: Pacific Ocean | collected 2013-06-19
TATTTTTTCAGGTTCTGATTTAGCTGCATCAAGTGTAAGCTCACTTAACATTCTGTTTTGTTTAGCTCTAGCTAATGTTTCTTTTTGTGCTTTGAGTTGCTCCTTAATAGATATTACATCACTAACAATAGGAATACCAAAGTCTTGCACCGCTTTAGAATTGTATATTCTTTGAGCTCCTTGTAAGAATGATTCAGGACTTCCGTCAGGATTATATCTACCCATTCTAGATGGTCCAGAATCTCCTAAATCAAAATCAAACTGAGGAGTACCTATTCCATCTTGACCTTTGGGCACTTCGTGTGTATATCCTAACTTCTCCATTTTTAAATGATCCTCTAACTTATTAGCTTTATACCCCTTACCAGTTTTAGGATCATACATCATGTGAGGTTCAAACTTTTTAACCTTACCACCCTTTTTCATAGGAAGAGAGCCCATAATATCTGATGCACTACTTCCACCTTGACCACCACCAATACCACCACCAGATATTAGACCTTCTAGTCCACCTTCACCAAGAGCACTATTTAACATACTCATCAATCCACCACCAGAATCATCACCCTGTTGTTCCTGGCTTGCTGAAAGATAAGCCTGATCTTTCATATCTTCTATTGTTTCATCATAACTCTTTTGACCCATTTGTTTTGCCACTGTATCAAATAAGAAAGCCTCATCTATACGAGTGGGTGGGCGGTTACCTTTAGGTGTTTTTATGTTTGGAATCATAGCTCCTATATTAGCCTTCTTAGCCATAAGTTTCTTTACAGCTTTTCCGTGCTTTTTCATAAAGGCTTCCTCATTAGGAAACTTCTTGTAAAACTCTGCTTCAGACTTAACGCCTGCTATCTTTAAAAATTCAGCTTTCATATTAGTGGTATTTGTCTAACCAGCCGCCTGGTTGTGGGGTGTTATAGTTTGTAAAGTTAGTCAATTGGTTTAACTCTACCAAAGATTTTCCATCTCTGGCCATAGGAAACTCTGTAACGCTGTTTCCTTTAAACTTGTAATCTTCTCCTGGTTGCATCACCTTTATATCACCAGCGTCAGATACTCCAAGTACAGGGTAGTTAACACCCTTCATTGTTATATTGTTGGAATTGATTTTAGTTACCTCTCCTGGATATGCTAATTGTCCTCTATTATCTTCTATCACACCACCTTCTTGAAACTTATCTAGCCATCCACCATCTTGAGCCTTCTGACAACTACCCTTACTAAAAGGTGTTTTACCAGCAACTGCTTTATATCCTGGCCAGCATCTTCCACCATTTTTCATTTGTGGTGCACCAATAGCAATAGGAGCTGCTACTGCAGGTAGAACTTTAAATAGATTCTTAAATGCTTCTTTATCTTTTATCATTTTAAAGAATCGTGGACTTACTGAGGTTTTACCTGCCTTACCGTCTGATATTATTTTTTTTATCAAATCATCAGAAACTTCATATTGTTTCTCTGTTCCCCAAAACTTTTTAGGTATGTAGTCCATTCTTAGTTCATCTATCCTTGCAGCAACTTCTTGTGGTCTAGATAGATATTCTATTGTTTCTGCTGTATCATCTCCTAAGTTCTTTATGTTTCCATAAACCTTTTCGATGCTCTTTTTATTAGATCCTGTTAGCACCTTAGCATAGTCATCCGTCACTTGAGGAACAGCAGATTGAATTGTTCTAGCATACTCAGGTTTGGTAGCTCTTGCACCAGCATCCATTGCATGTTTGTTTTCATGCGCAACAGTTCTTCCAAGTCTCCAATTTCTTTGGGATAAATTCGGATAAGCTGATTCAAACCTAGGAAGAGAAATAAGTGCTCTATTTTCTGAAGCTCTAAAGAACCCTAATGTATTAGGATTATCAGCAAAATATTTTATATCATCAGCACTTGTAGGAGTCATCACTTTAGTAAACCTTCCTGTTGCTTCTAGTTGATCTGCATTCATTCTAGCATTATTAGCGTAGTTTATCTTTTTAGCTCCTTCAACCATCTGGTCTTTTAACCTTCTTAACACCATTGCATCATCAGCAAGTCTTGGAAAAGTTTTCTCAATATAAGACAAAGGCATAGCTAGTTCTCCACTTGCTGTAAATAGCTCTGGTTGTTTTCTTTTTAATTGTTCAAGTGATGAGTTATATAAATTTTGATTATTACGAAGTTGCCTAGTTAGTGCAGGATCATTAAACTGAAACGTAAAGTCATCAAACCTTGTTCTAAATCCTGGAGCTGACATCCAACTTTTAGTAAAGTCTGCAGCTTCATTAACAGGATTTTGATTATATCCTCTAAATAGCGATTTGAATTTTCCTCCTTTTACTATTTCTTTAAGTTGTGTCAAACCCACTCTAGTGTCTGACAAAGGGTTAGTAAGATTAGCTGCTACTTTTTCAATTGAATTAAAATCATTTAGAAGTGATTTTCTTAGTGAAGGTGCTGCTGCATCAACACTTGCATCTACTGGTCTATAGTTTCCAAATATATTCTTCTTATATAAATTTACTTGGTCTATAGGTATGTTTTGATTGGTAGCCATACTCCAATCAGAACCTTTATATCTTCTAAAAAACTTTGAAGCATCTGAAGGAATTTCAGCAACAACTCCCTTACCGTATTGATTAGCTACATTAAGACGTGGAGAAACATATAAATTATTAAATCTTTTTGCCATGTCAAATGGACCAACCATTGCTGGAGCAATTTGATCTGCAGGTTTTGCTCTCAATACACCACTTGTTAAAGCGTCATCTAGTCCAGATTGTCCAAGACCTCTATAGTACATGTTTGGTTTGGATTTCAATGCATTCGTAAAAGGTGCCATAAGAGGTTTTTTAAACAAACCTGCACCTATGTATGTTGTGGGATCTGTTACTATATCAAGAGCAATTGCTCCAACTGGATTCTGAATGTTTAATACTTGAGATGGTGTTCTCTGTGTATCATATGTAAGTGCATTTAAAAAGTTAGAATCTCTACCTCTTAATGCTTCTATACCCTCCACCATGAGTGATTGAGGAACTTGTAATGCAGATAAGGGTTGTTTTACTAACATACCTGTTACCATATCTCTGGTGTCTTCAGCTAGCCCTCTATCTGTTTGAGCAGCTCTTCTTACACCTCTACCAATTGGTCCTGGATCATTAAAATACTCTTTCTGCTGTGCAGAGAGTTTATCATACAAAGGATATTTCTCATAGTCTACACCTGCTGTAATAACTATCTCATCTAATGGATTAGGTACATCAGCAAATCTACCTTCTCTATATGCAGCTTCATATTCAGGTGTACCATACATCACTGTTCCATCCTGAGCTTTCTTAGGTTCTTCAGGAGATGTTCCAGACGTACGTGCATACATCATACCAGACGCACCAGGAAGACTTCCTCCCATAGCAAACTTATCTAACCAACCACCGTTCAGTTTTTTTAAAGGCGTAGCACCACCAGCAACAGCTCCAAAGAACTTCTTTTGTTTCTCTGTAAGCGCTTTACCTCGAACTGTTCCATCTTCGAGTATCTTCTTTGCTTTATGTGCTGTTAAACCTTTTGCCATTACTTATATGATATTTGTGATGGTGTTACAATAAACTGACTTATAATGTGTGTTGTTGATGAGTCATCAAGTATATGTCTCACCTTTAAGTTTTTAGCTCTAAGGGTTGACTTACCAAATGATTTAGGACCATAATCCATATTAGATTGATTTATAACTTTATCAATAGAAAGAGATTCACAAGATGTATTAAATAATGGTATCTGCTCATCTTTCTGTAATGCCCAGAATGTATTATACTGATAAAAGTTATCACTTTTGGTGAATGTAATAGTCTTACTGTCATTATTTAATATAGGATATTGCATATATGCTGACAGATTATTTTCTGGCTTAGGAACAAGTTCTAACAATCCTGTAGATTGTTGGCCATTATATAATACAGCCTTGTTAAACCATTTATCATCTATTTGTACCTTTCTATTACTATCAAAAGCTCCAGCTGTTGAAGGTAAGTATCTATACACTTTACTATAGTCTTTTACATTCTGAAGTATCTCATCGTTATATTTATAAGCAAATGGGTATTCTATAATGTAGGGTTCAATATTACCATAGTAATAATTATATATCTGTGGATTCTTTAGATGTGTCCACAAACATCCTGTAGTATCTTGAGCATATTTAGCTTCCTGATATTCATCTATAGGAATATCTACAAGTTGTACAAATTTTTCAAATTTACAATCTCCGTTTGATCTAATTATAATTGATTGAATAATATCATCAACTTCAACAGTAATTCCATTTATCAAATCCTCTCTGCTCACACCCTCTAATAACACACCTCCTGATGGATCAAGTATGTCAAATGGGCCTGCGTTTGGTCCAGAAAAAGTTAATTTTATTACTATTGTTTTCATATTAAACTGGGGGATTAGTAGTACTAGTTGTCGTTGTATAATCTGGACATGGTCCTATTAATGTTGCACCTATTATTCCTAGACCTGCACATACTATTTGTGTTTGTCCACTACCTAAACTTATTACTTGTTGCTGACCAAAACAATCTGTATAGTATGTTGCTATTGGTCCACTTACTTCATACTCATAGCAAGTTGGTGAAATTGTAGTAGTGCTAGTTGTAGTAGATGTGCTAGTACTTGTTGTGGTTGTATTTTCAATTCCACAATTTAGATATGCTGCTGATTGGCTAAGTGTTTTAAAATCTATAGGACTTGCATTTGGTGGAGGAAAATTAGGATCTGTTTCAGTTACATTAACAAGCCCTTGGATTGGGTCAAATATATATAATATACTATCAATTAAAACTTTAATTATACAATCACATTCAAATAACATAATGCGTCCAGTGAGCTGTCCAAGACTTACATCTAATTCAACATTACCACTAGAGTAATCAAATTGTGTAATGTAGTAGTCTAGTCCGTCTTTAGATATTAAAACTAACTTATTTTCTTTAGTGTATAATAAATTACTTTCGACAACTCTATTTAGTTGTATTTCAAATTGTACATTTACTACAGCTGTATTTGCTGTAATATCTATTTCTAGAATCTTCTGTGGAGCTGTAGTAGAATTTACACCTAATAATACTGTATCACTTAGTGCAATGTTACCTGCAACACTTGGAGTTTCTCCATATGTTATATCTCTATTGAATGTTGCTGTAAATGGAGAAAGTGTAATGTCCCATTCTTTTATGTCTGTATCTATAGTCCATAACTTACTTGACGTAAAAGCAACACCTGTTGTTGCTGAGTATACAAATCCTGGAACATTTACATAACCATCTTGTGAAGTAGAGTCTTCAGAACCTCCACTTACGTATAAACCTTCAGGGGTTACTGAAATAAATCCACAACATTCATCTAGTTCTGGTGGAGGAGCTATAGTAGTAGTTGTACTTAAACAGGAATCACAATATTCTATTTGTTCAATTCTAGAATTAGAAGCTACATAAAAGACACTATCGGTATTTTCTGTATTAGAATACCAACCTTCTGAAAGACCTTCACAATATGGAGCTATTGGATCCCAAACATATACTGCTTCACCTATATCATAACTATCATAAGAAACTTGTATATAAATTCCTAATACATTTGGAGATATTAAATTCATTGCTCTACACGCATCTTGTGATGAGCCTGTACTAATTGTTGGAGATCCTCCAACTATTTGATATCCTTCTAAAAAACTATCAGTTATTGAATTCTCTGACGGAGTGTAGCATGGAGCTGTTGTAGTAGTAGTTATTGTTATTATTCCTGTACCACCAGTAAGTTCACAAAAAGTAGGTGTAACTTCACCACCCTCTATTACTAAATCTCTAAATGTACTAGTAGTTGTTGTAGTTGGAAATAGTGTTGTTTTTGTAGTAGTGGTGGTAGTGGTTGGTAAAGTAGGAGGTAATAACTCACCTGCTATAACTTCAAGATTTCCAAAACCATCACTTGTACAACATCCATTTACTCCTGAATAGAAGAAGTTATTCTCTCCTATGTAGAAGTTTGGAATATATGAATGAAAAGATATCCAACTCTTTGTGTTAAAGTCAAAAGAAATTGTCCAAGATTTATTACAGAAGTATTTTTCATCTTCAAGATACACTATGTGTCTTGGAGGGTCACTTTTTGCAGTTGTAGTAGTAGTTGTTACTTGTACTGTTGTTGTAGTAGTAGTAGTTTTTCTTATTGTAGTACTAGTTGTAGTAGTACCATTAGTTGTTGTAGTTGTTGTTGTGTCTCCACAAGCACCCTGCACTATAAGACTTATATTACTATATACTATTTGACGAGCACATATTTCAATACCTTGACAAATTGTAGAACCACATTCAAGTAAAATAGTTTCTACATAATCTTCTCCACAAGGAACATATTGTATATTTATAGTATCGTCAAATGGTTGACTTTTATATAAAGTACAAACTTGTGGTAAACGTGATGTTGGATCTGCTTGTGCAAAAAGAGGAGCTGCTGTTCCTTCAATGTAGAACTCTCCTGTATCTTCATCATATTTAATATCATTACGAAGAGGGATATAATCACGCTTGGTAATAATTACTCTTTCAAACTTACTATCATAGACACCATGTAGTCCTATACCATTGAAATGGTTGTCTGTAGGTACATTTGGGAAGTATTGTAATATTTCAAACGGTAAGTGATCTGCCATGAACCTATTTACACCAGAACCAAATGCTGTAAGATCTTGAACTTTAGTTCCTGAAACTAAGAACACTTGTCCTCTCTTAGCATCTACAGTGATTTGACCTTGAGGTATTTTTAGTAAGAATTTATTCTGGCTTCCTACATATCCTAAATCTGTTTCAGCAAAGTCAATTGGTGGAGAACTATCAAATAGTCTTGGGTTACCAATATATGCAGCTTGTGGATTACTTGTATCAATTGTGAGAAGGTTGTTATATAATAATGACTTGTTCTCAAATCGTGCAAGTATTGCTTTGTTTTGAATACCATCCAATGATGTAAGGTTTCCATAGTTCTGTGGGAAATCATGGAACGATAATGCTCTGTAAACTAACCAGTTATTAACTCTAGAGTCAGCAGTTGTTATAGCTGCATCTGAATAAATAGCTCTAAATGGAAACACTGTGTAACATAAGTCATCTTTCCAATCTGGAGGTAGATGTGAGAATACATTTTCTTTATTCTGTTTAGAATATGTTACATTATAATAATATGTGTTATCCTGCGCAATAGGTACGTTTGTTTCTTGTAACCAATCATCAGGAATACCAGAACTTACATGAGGCCAGAAGTCCCCTTCTTTATTATTAAATGCTTGTCGTAAGTCTGTGTTGTATGTAGTTTCACAATAGAAGTTTGGAATACCATATGCAAATAAATACATATATCCATCATAGAAAGTTCTATATGATCCTCCTCCTGGTTCTATAGTAGATGGATCATTAGGACAATCAAAGTTGTGTGCCTTGTATGAAATTAAGTTTCTTACAGGAGTTGTACTACCACCATCTTCTAAATCATAATCTTCTAATATAGATCTTGCAGAGTGCCAATATCTTGGGTATCCAATATTACCAATCTCATCGTAAAATATATCACTATCATCTGGAGCACCCACTCTATTATCTATAAAGTATGGAAGCTTTGTTTTAAATGCAAATCTAGAAATAAATGTATCCCCACCAAATATTGTAGAAGTTCCTGTGTCTTCTATAAGTGCTTGGTATCCTGTGTCAATAGTAGTATATGAATACATTTGTCCATATTGATTTGGAAAAATGTTTTTCATAGATGCATAGTATGATACTACTGTAAGATCTTGTTCTTTTTCAGGAGTAGCACATGCACCTTTATTACCTATTGTAAATCTAGATTTATCTTCTATAAGTGGCTCCCCTCCACTAAGTAAACTAGGTGTTTGACTTGGAAAAGGTAAAGGGGGAACAGACACTGTATTACTACTAGGTAATTCTCTTTCCTCCAATGTTTTTATAAACACAGAAGTCTCTCTGTTCCAGTTATTTATAGAATACTCTTCTTTAGGACCTAACGATTGTACACCTGGTATCAAGTATCTAGTTAAATCTATATCCCTTTGTTTAATTCCTCCATTTATGTTATTACCTACATCAAAAGAATAATCATAGTTAGCTCTAGAATTAAACGACATTGCATAGTTCTTTCTTGTAATACCATTTATGTAGATAGTTAGATATGCTTGATATGCTGTAAACATTACACCAAGACTTTGTGGATTTGATAAATCAGCCATCTTTTTTGAACTATCTAATGCATCTTGCTGAGCTTCTTTAGAAAGAAGTTTATAGTTAGCATTATCTTTAACTTGTACCCAGTGAGCTTTTCCACCACCGAACATTACACTCTCAAGCTTTAATACACTTCCTAAGAATGGTTGACCAAAAGATGTTTCTGGTGAATTAAATACTTGTCTGTATGTAATCTCTCCATCTTCTTGTTCTTCAATTGAAGGTTGAGGTTTTTCATCTTTACAGCCTAAAGACGATCTTCTACTTTTTGTTCTTCTTCCATACCACCCATTATTACTTGTACTATCTCCTTCATAATCAGAACCTTTTTTAACCCCTGGAGGATTTTCAACTTCTCCAGGATCAAACACTTCCTCTGGCATTAATGTCTGTCTAGGTCTACAACAATCTAGCCAACCAAGAGGTCCAGCCCAAACTCTACCACAATATGTTACGTCTGGTTCTGGTGCTCCCACTTCAGTAATAACTGTATATTTCTTTGAAGTACCTAACGCTCCATTATCAAACATATATTGTGTTCTAAATACCCCATTAACGTAAGGTGTATCATTCCAATCAGTGAATGGATCAAACCAACGTATTCTGTGTCCACATGAAGTAAGCGTATTATCAGTAAATACTCTCCATACATCATAATTACCAGGACCAATTACCATCTTACCTAAAAGTGGAACAGGTCTTGTTAATGAACAGATTTCAACAACTTCATCTAAGTCTATAACTGCTTGTGTCACTTTACCATTAAGTGCACTAGTATACTCAAATACACCCTGATTTTCATTTACTGTTACTTCAAGTCCTTGTATTATTGCAAGAAAAGTACTTGTATCTGGTTCAGCTTCTGGTAAATACACCAAGTATGCTTCAGAGTCAGCACTCCATGCATTATTGTTTGCTAACACATATGGGTCTGAAGATAGGTCATTATATGGATAGTTAGGGTAGTAGTAGTCTTCTTCATCTCTAGTATACTTGTTTACATTTCTAAGTATACCTTTTGCTACTATAGATTTGTTTGTTCCTCTGTCAGCTCTTACAATCTTGTAGGCAACAATATCATCTTTCTGATCTTGTGTTAATCCAGAATTTTGTATCAATGTATGCACCTGCGAATTATCTAATCGTACACCAATAGGAAACACAGCATCGTTCTGCATTGTAGGTACAATTTTATCATTGTCATACACTATTGGTCCGTTTTCTATAATAGGACTTACTGCTACATCTGGAAACTTGTGATGTCTAATAGGTTGTTCAGATAAATCTCCCCACACATCTGGTTCACAAGGATATGTTTCTGTTGATTCCCAGTATGCAAACTCACCGTATTCCCATGGTCCTTTATAGTTTGCATCATTAGATTGACCAACAGAAGGTCCTGTTACAGAAGCTGTATTATATATTTTCCACCAAGGTTTAAATCCTACATCACCAGCATAGTAGTCAGGGTCTCCAATAAAATCGTTATTTTGATTAATTCCTGAATCAGCTACATCAGGATAAGCTTCGTTAGCACCCCTTTCTCTTCCTGGAATGTGGAAACCATCTGTCTGTTTACCATTCTTCAATAAAAATACAATTTCAAATGCATACACTTCATCACGCATGTATCCACGAAGATTTACAGCATTTAATTCATCTGCATAATTTTCATCTGCTGGTATTCTGTATGTCTCCCAACCAAGTGTTATTTGATTTGCGATTGACTGATAGTTAATCCTATCAATAGATGTAAGATTGTCCCAAACAAGAACATCTTGTACAGCTGTAACATCTTGTGCAATATCATAATATGGAAACTTTTCAAATATATCTGATATGGAAAGTTGTATAGGTGACTGATCTCCTCCTGTATAAGTTACTTCTCTTGTAGAATCTTCAATACTATATGTACCAACAATTTCAACTGAAGTTATGTTATTTATAGTTTTTATTACGGCTAAGTTGTAATATTCAAACTGTCCTGATAAATCTAAATTAGATATACCTACAACAATAGATTTTCCCACTGGATAATCAAAGTTTACTGTTGTTGTAAACTCATCAGCAATAGGTAAAGGGTTAGTTACAGAATAGAATGAAGTAAGTTCGTTACCACTTGCGTCTGAGTATTGAATTGCAAACTGGTATGTACCTGCTTTTAAATTACCTATAGTTCTGATCTGAGTGATCATTAATTGAGGTATTTCAAAGTTAGGTTGAATTTTAAGCTGATTACAATCGAGCTGATCAGTTTCTGTAGAATTACAAATACTTCCCTCTGATGTTAGATTAATTACATAAGGGATATTTTCTATGTCTAAATATCTTCTAGGATTAACTCCATCTGTCCAGTAGAGTTCTGTTGTACAGTTTGTTATTCTATGTACAACTTTAGGGATTGGATGATTTACATCAAAGTTAAGACAAGGAGCATTTACAAGTGTTTGATATTGACAATCATTATTGTCCATAAATCCAATCTCGCTACCTCCTGTACTTGGGTTGGCTAAAAAGAATATATTCTTACGTTTCTCAGGAATAAAATGAGAACCAATGAGCTTATATCCTGCAGGAAAATCTAAGCACAACTCATTACCTGGCTCATTCTGATAGTTTACAGAACTAGAGTCAAAGTTTTCTACAGCAGCATTTAAAGCATACGTAAGCCTTCCAGGACCAACTTGATTAATAGAGCTGTCTAGGTTTAATCCTGTCCTAGCAACACCTGCATTTAATCTAATGTTACCCTGCTTCTTTGTTTTGTCAGAATCTTTTTTTGATTGCTGTTTAGCCATAATTCTTAATTATTGCGTCTTCTTCTTGTACCGTATCTATTTGTACGAGTTGGAAGTTCATACTTGTTGAACCTGTTCAAGTCTTTTTTTATCCTCCTTTGTTTCTCCCAAGGAGTTTGTTTTTTAATTTCAATCTCTGCTTCTATATACTTCTCATTATATTCTTGCTTATAATAAGCCAGCTTTTGTTGAAGTTGATTGAAAGTTTCATCATTTGTTTGATTAGTTAATGTTTCAAAAACTTTGAACTTAAGAAACGATTCAACATACTCTGCTATACGATAGTTATCAGGAACCAATTGATTTCCTGTTGTATCATATTCTGTAGCATAAAACATTAAGTGAACTACGCCATTTCTAAAATTAGTTACAAACTTATTATCTCTAATATCAAATGAATCATAGGTTGCAGATCCAGGAGTAAACTCTCTTACAGGTGGTGCAAAGTTGTTCCAGTCATTTCTGTAACTTACATCACATTGTTTTCTTGTAGAAATGTTACCTGGTCTTAGTAAATAACTATGTCTATATGATCTAGCTATCTCGTTGTTTGTTTTATACACTGCTTGAACTAATTCAGGCATACATGTACCATCACAACTTGGATGTTGACAGCTAGGATTATTACAAGGAGTTCCTCCTATAGTTAATGGAGATATTTGTATAGTTGTTGCATTAGCTGCTTGTGAGTAGAATGATGTAGCTGAAGGATAAGGATTTCCTGGTATCTCAGCACACATCCAAGCTTCTCTAACAGCATGAAAGTTATCTGGTAATCTTGCTTGAAAATCTTCAATAAACAACACTTGTTCACTTATTACATAAGTAGTTCTGCCTAGCTTTCTTAGACACTTGTCTAGATAGGTAGGGAAGAGCAAATCATCTACAGCACCTGTATCAAAGTAACTTTTGAGTTCTTCTTTTACAGTAGCGTATATAGGCTCTGGGGAAATAAAATTGTATTTATAGTAGTACGACATAATTTATTTTTTCCATTCATGATACATGTGTTGGTATTTATCGTCAGTTTTTATATAGTGTGATAATAATCTTGAGGTAATTCTTGAGGGTTTAAAGTACCATAATTCAGAGTTTCTAAATCTAGCGCTCTCTTTAAACCACATCCACCCAAAGAAGTATCCTTCTGTGTGATAGTTAAAGTTATATATAACTTTTCCTTTCTCTTTAGTTTTCTGCCAGTCAATAGGTAAGTTGACAAACTCTTTACCATCTACACCTTTCACTCTTCTTCTTTTCTTTTTGTTTATAGAAAATTGTCCAAGGCTACCTACTAACTTTTCTTTCTTTCCTGTTTCTAATATATAGTGTTTAAATGCATCATTATACTGATACAATATATTTCTCCACTCATCAAAAGACAGATTCACCAAAGGGTGTTTCTTACAGAAATCATTGTAGTTATCTTTACTTGCACTTCTCCAATCAACAGAGACTCTAGCCATTTGTTATTAATTTGTAGGCTGGGCGTTTGGTGCTTGTCCATCTATTCCTTCGTTACTCATATCTGTCTTAATTTGAAAATATGTAGATAAAAGTTTTGTAGAAGTCATTGCAAGGACTTGTTGCTCTAAGTATCCAGGAAGTGCATATTCTTTATCCAGTGGGTTCTTACATAGATCCTCTACAGAATAATTTGTGCCACAATCACAATCTGGATACATTATTTCATTAGGCACATCTTCTTCAAATAATGCTGCCAACCTTATTGATTTTAATAATGGGTTACTCACATATAAGTAACCATTAGATATCCAAAAATAACTGTCCTTTTTAATTATTCTAAGTTTCAGTATATTTAGATATCTGTTTATTGTTATTTCTTTTAGTTTAGTACCTTTCCCTCCCATAGCGTTTATGGAGTAAACACCTTGAATTACATATTGATAGTTACCTTCTGATATTCTAGGTAGTTTAAATTTAGTTCTTGCTACAGTACAAGGGTCAGCATATTCACAACATTCTGAAATAGGAACTTCTACCATCTCTAAACAAGGAATGGTAGTAAACAGGGTATCGCTAGCCCATAACTTCCTTACATTGGTTTCTCTTTTGATTAACGTCAAGGCATTATTTCTTATTTCAGAAGCAATTGCTCTGTCTGTAATAAGTGCATCAGTTGATAAAATCTTATGCGTAGATCGCACATCTGAAACCAATTTTCTTAATGTTGCCATAATTATATTCTTTCTTCAAATTCAGCCACCTTACCATGCTCATTATCATAGACTAAAGCAAGAGCAGCTCGTACACTATGTACAAAGTTGTTATCTTTATGCCATCTATCTGTACCAGACAAACTAGGCATTTGTTGTATTCTAACCCCTTTTATTTCTTTAGCCATGTAGTGATGTTTATCACCTGTATGGACTTCTCTGTATTTAGCATCACCAAACATGGATGCATATTTTGGATGAGTGGCAAATAATAGTGGTAGTTGATCTATCTTACAGTTCCCATGATGGTAACCTATAAATGTTTCACCAACTACAGTTGCTTTTATTAATCCTTCATCTCTTATAAAACTTACATTCTTTTCATCTGTAAAGTATATATCTAATGCGTGTGCTAGGTAGAAAGACTTTGTTCTATCATGATTACCCTGGACTAATATAACTTCTACATGATTAGAGTTTGCTTTTAACATCTTGATAGTATCTACAAGTATTGCAAAACCTAGTTCATACTCAGAAGAATAATCTAATATGGTATCTTGTGGTGTTCCGTTTGTTGTTGAATTTTGGTAGTTATCTGTATGAAAAAAGTCATTAGATATTGGAAATACCACCTTATCTATATCATAAACAGATTTTACTTTATGCATCAACTTTTGAGCCACTTCGAAAAATCTTCTTACTCTCACTGCAGGGTTGTTATCACCATCAACATATCGCTTTGCTAAGTGATAATCAGATAGAGATAACTCAACATCTGCAAAATCTTTACCACTTTTCTGTGGTGAGGGGATTGGAATGTAGTTTGATTTATAGTTCTCTAAAAACTTGCTGAAATCCTCAGCTGTGTAATCTTTTGGTGTCTTCCTCTTTGAAAATACTGAGGAAGTAAACTTTCCGCTTGGAAGTACTTTAGACCAGTAGTTTGTAATTATGTATTTGTCTAGGTCTATTTTGTGAAGCTTTGCTAGCTCTAGGTGGTCTTTGGGTTCATAATCAAGAGTGATTGTACTCTCTATAGTTCCCTTCTCATTGTTAACCTTCTTTAGTGATTCAAAGGTTGTTGAATCGTTTGATGTTTTTAAGAATACCTCTCCTTCATCTTTCTCTCTACTTCTGATCTCCTTAATTAATTCATCTACTTCATCTTCTGTTATGTTCAGCTTTTCAGCATAAAACTTTTTACTTTTCTTCCAGCCCAGTAGTCCCTCTAGCTGTCTGAGTAGTTTCTCATTGTACGACATTTAATTGTGCTTTAGTTAAAAAATATTGTAAAGATATAAAATTTATTTTGGATATTACAAATAAATTTACTAAACCAGGTTATTATTTATAATCAATTTAGTTATAAATAAAAACTCCTAGGGCTACTAATAACCCTAGGAGAAGCCTTGTAAAACCAACAAAACAAGACTTTTTATACATTAATATCTAGGAATATCCCTTCATCAATTGCCATAACTCTAATAACTGTTGCTAAATCAGGTATCTGATCAGTTGGATAACCATCTATTTTATCCTTACCTAACAACTCATCTCTAGTTACATTTGTTGCAAATGGAGCTGTAAAGTTATTTATGTCTGAGTAGAGATTAAACAAGTGAAGATCTTCACCTATTGTGTCTATTTTTATTAAAGCTGTCATATTGTATTATGAAAATATGATTGCAACATTCTCAGAGTTTGTACACGTTCCAGTGTTTTGAACTTTTAGAATTGTTGTATTTTGATTTACTCCTACATCAACACCAGCTGGTGCTATAAGAGATGACATTGAAACACCAGTTGCCACAGGAGTGGTGAAAAGATCACTATTTTCATATATATCGACAGGTCCTGAATTAGCTCCGTATGGTGCTGTTATTTTTACATTTACGGTAAAAGCCATATTATATTGTTTTTAAGATTTATAAATTAAATTGTACATATATCAACAGATGAATCAACTTGACCACTTGTAGATATTTCCATTGCAAATCGTGAACTACCTGATACTTCAAAAGCATGCCAAGGTTGTGAAGTATTACCTTGGAAAATACTAGTTCCTTGTGCATTCTGATAAAAGATAGAGCTACTAGTTGGTGCATTACTTGCATTAACGTTGGACACCCAAATATCTAGTGTTAGGTTTTGAGCACATGCAGAAGTAGAACTTGTTTGTCCGAATGGACTCAACAATCCTTGTGTCAACCCACCCACTGTAGTAGTGGTGGTAGTTGTAGCTGCTGTTGAACTAGTCGTTGTTGTTTGAGAAGGTGCAGTTGCTGTTATAGTACCTAAATCACAAGCTCCTACAGCACTACTCGTAGTAGTAGTGGTTGTTGGTGCTGCTGTTGTAGTAGTAGTTGTTGTTGATGATGTGGTACTAGTAGTTGTTGTGTTTACTATAATATTACCAATAACCTCAAGATCTTCTGTAAGTCCACCTTTAGTAAACGATACATCTGAAACAAGTGAATTAGTTGCAGATTGAGTATCACTTAATATTACAGCTGGTGACCCAAGACCTTGTAACGTTGCTCTGTTTTGGAAAGTATGTATTCCAGTCTTTTGATTTGTAACTATTACTTTTACTACTGCTCCTGTACCAACTAGAATCTCTCCTGATAATGGGTAATTAGATGCATCAATACTTTCCTGAACTTGAACAACATCGTTTACAAGTATTTGCATGCCTACCTGAAATATTTCAGAAGGTGTAGTAGTTGTAAGTTCCCAACCTAACTTCTCAGGAGTTCCTGTAGTAGTTGTGGTTGTTGTTGGTGCAGTGGTTGTTGTAGTTGTAGTAGCTGCTGTGGTAGTGGTTGTTGTTGTTGGTGCCACAGTAGTAGTTGTTGTAGTAGTAGCTGCAGTTGTTGTTGTGGTAGTTGTCGGAGCTACTGTTGTACTTGTGGTTGTTGTAGCTACCGTTGTTGTTGTTGTGGTGGTAGGTGCAACAGTTGTTGTTGTAGTAGTTGGACAATTAGTTGGTAAGTCAATACAATTTTCACATGTACCAACAGAGCAAACTCGTATAATCGTTGCTCCCATAGGAAGTGTAACTGTATATCCAGCTACTAAATCTACAGCTGGGACTTGTGTTTCAAATGGAGTTGTGAATCCGTCCGCATCTGAATATAAGTCAAAAGGTCCAGCAGCGCCTCCAGGTGGAATGGTTATGGTTATTTGTATTAACATGGTTTAAGGTATTAAAGTTGTTGTTGTTGTTATATTTTCTAAAACTATATCCAAATAATTGACGCACTTGCCTATAGACTGCACTCGTACAATGTTTGTGTAATCTGGAACTAGAGAACTAGTGTATCCATTTAACAAGTCAGTGCCTGATACATCTGTTTCAAAAGGCGTAGTGAAATTATCTACATCTGAGTATAAGTCAAATGCAAAGGTATCAGATCCCATTTGAGATATGGTTAGTAGTACGGTCATCATTATGAACAACAGTTATTATTAATGTTTGTTATTTGTGAGTTAATGTTTATTATCTGTTCTTTAATAGAAGCAATGTCACTAGTGTTAGTTGCAACTTGATTTTTTAACTCGACAAGAACAGAGTCTATTTTTGATAATGCTACATTGATTGTATCACAAGCTTCCACACCAGATCCTGGAAGAGTTGGACCATCGTACACAACTGTGCTCGATACAGTACCATTTGTTCCACAGGAGTTAGTACATTCATTACATGTACTTGTGCATCCACAAGGGTTATTTAAAACTACATCAGTGCAGCAAGGGTTTACAGGTAGGTATGCCATTTTATTTTGTTTTAAGGTATGTAAATTATATAATATACTCCACGTCCAGGTTGATAGTTCTCGTGAGATTGTCCACCACCTGTAGGATTAAGAGTAACAGTATGTGTATGTGGAGGAAGAGGGTCTGCATTAAACTGTCTTTGTCTAAAGGCATTACTTCCACCATCAAATCCTCCACCACCTGGTATGCTATCACCAATGTAAGGTCCTGCTGCCCACCCTGTAGGGGTTATTGTAGGTGTTGATGGTCCAATAGTAACAGCGTGTGTATGTGAAGGAATTTGTCCTTGACTCAAAACTATACCGTTACTACCTACTGGAGTTGATATTGTATAAGTTGGGTTATCAGGTTCAGCAGGATCTACAGCTGTGTCCATTTGTCCACCACTCATGCTTCCATCACTAGTTCCAACTAGCACTCTACCTCTTAAATCAGGGGTTCCATTTTCACCATTACATAAATATATACTTACCCAATCACCTATACCTGCTCCAGAAGCATCAAAGTTATTAAGAAATGCAGTACCTCCAGTAGCAGCAACAATTGAATAAGGAACCATTCTATTAGCAATAAGTTGTTGACCTGGATCATTTTGTATATAGTTTTCAATATACGTATTTATATCTGAAATTCTAACATAAGTGTTTTCAACAAAATTTATAAAACCATTAAGTTGATCAACTAGTGTACAAACTTGGTATATTACAGATTGTAGCACTACTTGTGTATCACTTGGATCTGAACCTACTGGTAAATCTATACAATCTAGGTCATAGTCTTGTGAATCTCCTCCTGAGCCTCCTCCTCCTGAAATTTGTTCTTCTAAACTACATAAAAACTTTACGATTCCTGTTAAGTAGTTATTTAATGAAAGGGGATTACAATTGTCTAGTTCTGCTTGTAAACTTGGACATATATCTGTCTGTGGTATTACAGGAAATATTCCTGTACCATCAAGCGATGAGGTTAGAAAACCTATTAATGACTGCTCTACATAAGATAGAGAGTCTCCATTTTTTATTCCTAGAACAGGGACATCTACCCCTGTATATTTAACGCATTTGTCTGAGGTTATCTCAGTACATCCGTTATAGCAATTTGAGCAATTATTTGACATGGTATTTTATATTTTAACAAGGGTTATTTAATGTATCTGTTAGACCAACTTGCCAATAAGTTGCTCCATCACATTCTTTATTTATTTGATCACTTCCTCCAAGTTCAGTTACGTACTCTATTGAGTTTTCATTTACAACAGTAAATAAATCACCTGCATCAAGGCTAGTAATTCCTAATTGGTTAGCTACTTCATCTATTCTACAAGCCCATCCAACTTGATATGAATTAGGTCCACCGTCACATGATGAACCACCTCCAGCAAAAACTAGTCCAATTACTTTTATAGTTCCTCCTATATTAGCAATTAAAGCAGATCCTGAATCTCCACCCCTTACTGGGTTACAACAAAGCTCACTTGGATCTTGTGATGTAGGATCTTCTAAAGTAGGTTTAAAATATCCTATAATATCTTCCATTTCAATAAGAGTAGATACTCCTTGTCTTTTATATGAAATAGGAAATCCTCCTGTTGTTGTAAAAATTCTCATGGGGCAACTAGCTCCACCTTTAGGACCTGTTGTTCTTCCTGAACTATATAATTCTGGATTACTTGTAAGAGCATTATCTATTTCCGAAGTTGTAGCAAAAGGTAGATTACTTGTTATAACTGAATCTAGTCCTACTTGCTTCCAACTTTCAAAAAGACTTATAACATTAGATTTTAATGAGAATAATGCAGCATCTACATTATTTACTAATCCTGAACTCTGTGGGTGAACAGGAACATATCTCACACCTCTTCCAATTATATTTGCTGAGGTGAAGTATTCTGCCCAACTTCCTCCAGCAACAGTTCCTTCAGTTCCTTGATATATGTTATTTGTTGGATCATAATCATTTTGTATCACTCCAGATAAATCTCTAGAGTCTGTATAAAATGCATCTGCAATTGTAACATGATTATTACTAAGTCCTAATATTGCCCCTGTAGCAACATCTTTTACAACTAATCCAAATGTACCTACACTTGTGTTAGTATTGTTACTACTTATAGATATACCACCTTTAACAGGTCTTGTATATGATCTGTTAGGTATTGATGCTGATCCTGCGTTTTGACCACATGCAGAATTACAAGTACCTAGTAGCTCTGGTTTACCTATTTCCACAATATCTGTTTTAATAGACTGACTTCCAACTTTCACTTCAGTTGGTATAATCTCATCATCAGACAATTCTGAAAGAGGTTTTTTCTTTTCAACACCACATACAACACTTAACTCTCCTGTACTAACTCCATTAGATGATTTATAACCATACCACACAGAAGTAAGACCTGGATTTGATCTGCGAACCTCTCTTAATTTATCTTTTATTTTTTGTGTTACTTTCATAATTTATATCTATGCTGGTGTTATAGGATCAAACTTTATCCATATTGTACTAGGTCCTGATGGGTCAACAGTAGTAGTGGTAGTGGTAGTTGGGCTTGTTGATGGAATAAAAGATAAATTTCCATTACACTCACCTGCATTACTCCAAGTTCTTAAATATTGATTATTAAACTCTCCTGGGCCAAAGAATGCTGTGTTGTCATTTATTAATGTAGTATTGTAAGGGAAATTTGTATCTATTTCATATAACTTAATACCACTTACAAGTATATACATTTTACCTTCATAAACAAACATCCATTGCGCACTTGTCTGGATAAAGTATCCATCTGGTGATGTTCCTGCAATCTGTATGTCTGTTATATTTATTTCAAGTTCTATATCTAAGGTGGTGTAATCCCTTTGAACTATATAAAGTGGATCAGCAACATCTTGAGTATCCATTCTCTGATATATTATTTTATTATTTGAAAATATCGGAGATGCCCAATAAGATCTATCACTTCCTAAAGTAAATAAAAAGGTCAATGTATATGAACCATCTTCATTTATTACTAGTTTATATATTTTACCAGTACCTGGATTGTTATTTATATTAATAGAATTAAGCAGAAGAGTATTATCATCCACTACACAAACTATTGAAGCTAGAAAATATTCATCAGCTGGCCAACTTATATCTATTACATTGTTAGGATCTGAGGTTTCAACAATAGACAAGTCGCTTAGGTTCCATCTCTTTATACTAAGTTTTTCGAGTGAACTATTTGTTAAATATTGGAACATAATATTTTGTGAACTACCTGAGCCTATTATATTCTCTGGAGGTGCACCAAAACTGTCTGGAAGATCAACAAATTGATATTGGTTAGAAAGTGGATTATAGCGATAAAATGAATCAACGCCACTCGTTCCTCTTGCAGGGCGTGCCCACGTACAAGTAGTAGTTTCAACATCTAGACAACCTAGTAATAGTGGTCCTCCAGTTGGTGCATCACCAGATATAGTTAAAATTGTAAAAGGTGTGCTAGAGCTTATAATAAATTCTCCATCACCTTCTGTATCATAATCTGGTACACCTCCACCTATTGTGTTTCCTTGAACTTGAACATTACATCCAACACTTATTGATACATCAGGTGTTCCTGTATTTGTATCAAACGTATAAACATCTCCACCACTTAAGTCAGGTTGAGAGTTAAGTACAGCAGCTCTAATAGGAATATTATTAACAGGTTGTGAAAAAGTTAGTGTAATAGTAAAATCAAAACCTCTAATACTTCTCAATACATTATTTGCAGGTGGATTAGATATTCCACTACATCCTTCTTGTGGTATACCTCCTACAGTATCTCCTGACCTCAGTTGCATATTACTTTGAGTAGCACTAGCTGTAACCTGAATTCCTGAATAAGTAAAAGTAGCAGGTCCTATATACACCCACTCACCTTCATCATTTTGTTCAGTTAATGCAGGTATCCATGTAGCTCCTTCACAATCATCATACTGAATATTAACATTTGCACAACCAGTTGATGTATGTATCCAAACAGTATCATCAGCCACTGTACCTGACAGTGTAGCATTGTATGGTCCTGTTTGATCAATGTTATATACTTGAAGTGTTTCTGGTTGAATTACCTGTAATAATCCATTTACACCCCATACAGGCATAGCTTTACTTGTACTAGTCCACGCATTGGTAAATTCAGGAACACCACGCTGTTGTAAATTAATAACAGGTGATGATGATGTCCAAGAACTTAAGTCTAACCCTTCATATTGTCTTACACGGTTTGATGCATTATTAGGTGATTCATTTTCATAGTATCTACCAGAAAGAATAACATTGTCATCATTAGTAATAAACATTCCTGTAAGCTCTGTTGTAATTCCATACGTATTACCAAAACTTACAGTTGCTTTATCTATTTTATTATTTTCATTTAGTAGAATGTTACCAGATGTAGAAATATCCCATGAGTAAACACCCATACTAGCTTCACCATCATCTCTTGCACCAAATCCTGCAAGTAACGTATTATTATCAGCAGTTGTAGCTATTGCAGTTATTTCACTTCCCCATATACCTCTGCTAGATAGATTATCTACATCAATAGATATTTCTCTAACAAAAGATAGAGTTGGTGTAGGACCAGATGTATCTATATCCCATTCTCTAATATATTGAAGTTCAGGTGGTCTAGCATTATTTACATTGAAATCACCTACATAGAAATCAATAATTACTCCCCTCACATCTGTTGGAGATATATTAGTAAGTGCTAATTTTGAAATACCATTGTTTTCTGCTGTAATTTTAGTTGATCCAACTTGAAAAGACCCATTTCCAGACTCCTGATAAGCTTGCATGTTAACTTGATTTGGACTTATCTGTATTGTTTCGTATGTAGGAATGTCTTGCTCATCATCACCTCTAACACATTGTATAATCTGCTCACCTCTAATAGGAGAATCACTGGTTACAGATACAATCTCTATATCACCTTCTGTTCTTGGATCTCCACTATAGCCCCATGCACTAGATATAAATTGAATACAGTTTATAGGAGGATCAAACTCCATAGTCAATTCTCCATTAACTTTTAATGCGAAACTTGCACTTGTACTAGTATTTGTCTGATTTATGTAAAATCCATCACATAGGTCAAAAGTTCCTGGTGTTGAATCATATATTGGATCAGGACCATTAAATGTTGTAGTTAACACTACACCATTAGATAATGTTTTTGTTCCATTTCCTGTTACAGCATTAGGAAAACCTTCTGGATTAGTTATATCAATATTACCACAAGCTGCAGAAGATGCAGGATAGCTAGCTAACCATAACTTACTTGATGTAGAACAGATAGGTCTATTTATTCCTGAAGTGATTGTAAAATCATTAGGCACTAACACCACAGTTGATGAGTTAGTATTGAAGTCGTATACAGCTATTTCTCCAGGGTTACCTCCATAAGTTGACCAAGTACATGGTGAGAATCCTGGATATCCAGTAGTAGTGGTAGTTGTAGTTTCTGGCGCAGGGCAAACAATTGTTCCACTAAAGTTACAGTCTGGTATTATACAATTAATCTCTCCAGAGAAATCACAATTTGGTGTAGCACAGTTGTATATATCTGTTGTAAAGGGTGCACAATCTGCACCTAAATCTAACAATCTAACAGTTGTTGTTCCATCAGGAGCTACGACTTCATAACCTAATAAAAGGTCAGCCTTGCTTACATTTTGTGCAAATGGTGTAGTGAAACCATCAACATCAGAGTACAGATCAAAAGGACCTGACTCTGCACCTGCGAAACTTAATGTTATAAATATTATCATCTTCTTTACTTAGTTTTGATTTGTGGTTGTGGTTGTGGTTGGATTACATCCAGCTACTATCTGCTGTTGTATTTCTTGTGAACTTGCATCATTGCTCCAACTTCCACCAGTTTGTTCTGCTAATTCTCTCCATGGATATATGCCATCTACAGTAGCTGAAGAACAACAAGGACTTCCTCCTACTAGATCTACACCTTCACCTAAAACAAAATATTTAATTCCATTTGCCTGAGCATATGTAATCATACTTTGTATACCTTGCCAAGTAACTACGTCAAAGAAATCTCTAGTGCTTCCTGGAAATTGGTCAGTTAATATAATAACATATTTTGCAACATTTGGTCTAAATGCTCCTCCAAAATTTGATTCTGTGACTAATTTAGCTGCATAGTCACTAGGTTCAGCAGCCAGAACGCCATTACCCATTCGAACACAACCATCTCCAGTTCCAGCTCCTCCATTTAATTTTTGAAGTTGTTGATTAAAGGTTGCTTGATTATTGTCACTAAAGGTTTCCCAAGCAGTAATAACTTGATAGAGATCATATGAAACAAAATCTGGATTTACACTTGGAGTAGGACCATTTATAATTTTTTGACTAGAATCTAAATTTATGTAATCTGCACAATTTTGATAAAGAGAGTTGCTGTTCTGATACTCATCAGCAGTTACTAAAGATAATCTATATCCACCAGCACCTGACTGAGTAGAAATAGCATTTACAATACCTGCTATTCCTGCTTTTACATTTTCAACTATAGGATACATTGATGCTGTATAATCAAATACAAATGCTACATCCAATCCATCTGTACATGGAGTGTCTTCTGGAGTGGCAGTTGTAGTAGTTGTAGTTGTTGGAGCAACTCCACCACATGCATATAAATCAAAGACTACACCAGCTAATGGAAGACTTGTATTGTTAGTTAATACTAATCTAGAGATACCTCCTGCTTCTGGTGTAATAACAGTAATTCCACTTTGTAAACTTGGACTAATTTGTACACCTGTTAAGTTAATTTGATTTTCATTAACTTGAGTTGTTTCATAAGTAGCAGTGGCTTCATTTAAGCTACAGCTAAGTAATGTTTCACCTACAATAGGATCTAAAGATGTTACAGTTACAGTTTCTGTCTCACCTAAGAAACTACTATATCCATATCCAGTACTAACAAGTGCTACAGAAACTACAGGTGGATCAAATTCTAAAACTATAGATCCTCCTATTACTAGAGGGAACTGAGTCTTATCAGTATCATTATATGTATTAACTAATACTCCATCACACAATTCTTCTGTTCCAGGATCTGTTAATAAAGTAGGTGATATTGTTGGTCCTGTATAAGTTGTAGTTAATTGAACACCATTAGATAATACTTTTGTACCGTTACCTGTTATACCATCAGGGAAACCTTCTGGTAAATTTGTATTAAAAGGTGTATCACACTGAGGTGGAGGTGGAATCTCTCTAACTTGGAAACATCCTTCAACTCTACAATCTGGTAATATAGTAGTAGTAGTTGTAGTGGTTGTTGGTGGAATACAAATTATATTTCCACTAAAGTCACAAATTATTGGAGAAGTAGTAGTTGTTGTAGTTGTTGGGTTTGGTACTATAGGTATAGGGCATGTTGTTATTTCACATACCGTAGGTTCGTTACATTTAGGAACACATCCAGATGTTAAACGGATAATTTTACCAGCAATATCATTAACAGACAAAGATCCTCCATAATGGGGATTGCAGTATTTAAACGTTAATATACGTTTATATGCTAGTAACTGAACAATTGAAGCAGCAGGAACACATTCACCTAACATGAATACAACATTATTGTATGCACCGTTAGCAAGCTCTGCTATCTTACAATCTATCTGTCTAAGTAAATCAGGTATCTTGTGACAATCCTGACAGTTTGTTAATCTGGGTGTTAACATAAGTTGATGTTGTTACTTCCTTATTAGAATTACCGTTACAATGAGCACATAGACCGTTAGTTAACTGACATCCACATCCTACTTTTGCACCACAATTTGCACACTGGGCCATTTTTATCTAAAGTTTATTATGTAGTTGTTACCATTACCAGTACAACCACAATTGGTTTTTATAAATTGATCAAGCATATCGCTTGCTTTTGTATATAACTTAAGAGCATCTTGTTCAGCACAATTATTTGCTAAAGAAATTGCTCCTTGAATAAAAAAGTTTATTGTGTTTAAATTTACACTAGCTTGAGTTTTAAGAGCACTATCGCACTCCATCAAGTCAAGTTTTAAAAATGCACTGTCAAATTTCTCCTGTAATTTGTCAACACGCATAATAGTCTTCTCAACATAGTTTTTATATGCTGGAGCTATTGAATATTTTAATTTATATATACCATCAGGTAAAGCTTGTTTGCAGCCATCTTCAGTTATTCCTAAAGTGTCTGATCCAAAGATGTTAGTTTCTGATGGTCGAAAAGGTAATATCTGTTTACCAAAATTTGGTACTTCTATCTCAATTGTTGGAGCTGATACAATTGGTGGACTGTCTGGATAGACAGATGCATCTGTAACAGCAAGCAATAGAGTACTATAGGTAGGAGGTACTATAATATCTAATTGTAATGTGGCTGCCATACTATTGTTTTAAAAAAAAATGCCAGAGGATATGAGTGTAAATCCTCTCACCTCTGGCATAGGTTTATGTTAATGTTCTATCCCTACTTCTGACGCTGTTTAAGCAGCAGCAGTAGTTGTAGTTGTAATGCAAGTGTTGTCATCAGAAACTTGTCCTAAAGCATCTTCTAGGATTGGCTCAATCTTAGAAGCAATAGCACTTGTATCAGCATTAGGAACAGCAATGATTACAGTTGAGTCTTGGTGAATGTAATCTCCCCATTGATAAGCTGCCTTATCTAATTGGTTAAATCTAATGTAGTAGCTATCATAAACAACTCCATCAGTCACATAAGATTCAAAGTTCTCATTGTAGCCACCCATTCTATATAGTGACTTTAAATATCCAGCTTGGTAGCTGTAGAAGTTCTTTTCTAATTGCTTGAATTCTTCAGATCCTCCAGAAGCATAAGATGCTTTTTGGACTACAGCAGAATTAGCAACGATATTACAAGCATCAGCAACAATAAAATCAGCAGTTGTAGCTGGTCCATCGTATACAAAAGTACTGAAGTACATTCTGTCATACTCGAATGGGAATGCAGCAACATCACAAGGTTGACCATATTTAGTTAATGGTTTACCTTCGATTCTAAGTGTAGTTCCACCAACATTTTCAAAAGTAAAGAAACTGTTGAAAGAAACGTTGTCTGGATTATCTCCAGGAGCTTGTTGTTGTAATTTAGCAATTAAAGAGTTTATTAACGCATTAGTATCTACGTCAGTACATACATCACCACCACACTCACAACATGGAGCATTTACAGTTACAGAACGTGTAAATCCATTGAAGTATAATGTATCAATGTAAGAAGAATGAGCACGTAATGTTAAAGTTACGATTTCACCACATTGTACTTTGAAGTCTGTTACATCAGTAATTTGATTAGCAGCAGTAGCACAACCTGATACTTTGTACCATTCTGTTACATTTGAATTGCAGGAAGCACCAGCTGTTGGGCACCCTTTAATCTTGTCAGATCTTTTAGATCCTTGTAAATAAGTGTTTGCTCTACCTTGAGCGATGTAAATGTACTTTGCATCTGAAGCAGGGTTTGCTCCACCAGCAGCAGTTACAGTTGCATAATTTTGATCAAAGATTCCTACTTCACCAGCAGTTAAATCTTGAGTCGAACCAGAGCTAGGGACATCAGTTTGCCCTACTGGCACCACGAATAACGTGGTTAATGAAAAATCAGCCATTGTTTTATGATTTAAAGGTTAAAAATAATTTTATTCATTAGTTTGTATTCTGAATTGTGCACTTTGCACCGCACTAGCGTTTTCAGTATACATTGCAAGATTTTGAACTGTCAAATCTAAAAGTTCATCTTCTAAATATGAAGCAAGCTCACAATCTTGATTAGTAGATGGATTTCCATCCATCATGACATAACCTGTTTTGTTAATATATACAGGATATCTCATATACATTATGTAAATATCTTTGGGAGTAAATGTACCATCAGTATATATACTAATAGTGTTAGATGATATTGCATTCAACGTTTCTTGATACTCAAAGCTAGGTTTGTAGTGATCATTATTAAGTAATAGAGATAAGTCTCCATGCTTACTTAAATCCTTGTTAATCCATATCTTACGATCTTTGCATTTACCTTTATCAGCCAATATATAACTATCAACATAAAACATGTATTCAGGTTTTAGTGAAGTTAGATCAGCATCCCATTGATGTAGTTCGGTATTAGTTTCTTGTAGAGGTAGTGGTTGATTTGTAAAATCTATAACTAAATTTTGTAAATCTTCGTACCTTTTTTTAAAAGCATCAAACCCTAGTTTGTTAGGGATTGCAAAACCATCAACTTTTTGTTTTATCAACTTAATCTGAGCCTCATTCAAAGCTAAGATCTTGTCTTCAAGTTGAATTTGTTGATGCTCGTTAGTTGATAGTTTATTTAGTTTTTGGTCTATTTTGTATAATAAACTATCTACTGGTATCATTTATAAAAGAGTTTTAAAACTAGCCTCTTATACAGAAGCTAGTTTCTTTGTTTTCAACTTTTTTTCTAGAACTATTAAGTCTTCTTGATGATCTTCATCTACTAAATACTTTAATAATTCTTCTTCATCCATTGCTACTTCGTATTCACCTTCATAGATTTTTCCACTTGGTTTAACTCTGTAGATTGAATGTTGAATAGCTTGTTTAATTAAATCTTTAATATGGAGTAAATTTTCTTTCATATCAGCAAATCTGTTAAATACTTCTACAGGATTTAATCCTTTAAAGCTTCCAGACTTAACTTCAGATTGTTTCAACATACTATCAACTTGGTTATATACAACTTCTTCTTTTGTCTCATCAGTTACAGGAAGTCCAAGTAGTCTTGCAACTTTCTTCTTCTTCTCAGGACTCATTGAGTCAAACTTGATAATAGCTTTGTTAATAAGCTGTTTTTTCTTGTAGACAATTGCATTTTCAATATCATCATTAACAATATAGAACTGTGTGTCTGCAGGAAATTCACCTCTTTCCCATGCTTGATAAGAAGATGCAACTGTTGGATGCACTCTTAACCATGCAAAAGCTAACTCTTGAAGAGGTTGAGTCAAATCAAAGAAGTTATCTCCATCTAAAAGTTTTACAGGTTGCACATGTAATGAATCATTTGCTCCTGTAGATAATGCATAGTTCCAGAATTTAGCTCTTGGTCCTAAGTCAATATCTCCTAAAGATGCTTGTAACTTATCTCTAAGTTCTGTAACACGCTCAATTTCTAGTTCTTTTTCAGTAGGATCTTGAATACGTTTAATGTATCCAGCAGTAGGGTCTAGCCCTGTTCTGTACTTACCGTCTAACTCTTTGTAAGGATATTTAAAAACTCCTGTTCCAGGAATTCTTGTCATCCCCATGTTAGCAAGATTACTATCCATCGTTTGCAATTGAGAACTGTTGTATTGTTTCTTGATAGTAGAAACTTTTCCTATTTTACCCATAATGTAGTTTAATTAATAATGTTATTGGTTTACTTTGTAGAATGCTCTGATTGAACAGGTAGAAACTTAATTCAGCATTCTTATGTCGAGAAGGGTGTCCCCTCTGAGGAGGGACAGTGTGGGATGAGGGGACTCTTCTCTGAGAAAGAGTTGACTAGGGAACAGTCAACCGTAGATCTCTTTTTAGAACTGTGGAATCTCTTCGATAAGTACAGTTCTAGATAAATCCTCGATGAATACATCACAACGATCTTTCATCCAGATTTCGTATCCTGGGAATTTATTAGCAGAGCTCATACCTTGAGACTTAGCAAAACCTAAGTGGTGACGAGTTCCATCAATATAACCCCAAGTCATAGAAGGTGCACCCTTCATACGTACCTCACGGATGTTGTTGATCATTGATCCATCAGACTGAGGAGAAACATCAAATACCATAAATACAGGAGTAGACTTTTTGTTTTGTCCAAATTCTAAGTTAGTTTGTGGTAAATCTAACTCTTTTAAGTGAACAAGTTCTACACGTCCAGTCTCACGAGTAACCATTGCATCAAATGCAAAGTTATAAGTGATAGACTGTCCTTCTCCTTGTAAGTATCTGTTTCCAGAATCAGCCATAAATGTTAATCCAGAGTTAAGTGCATCATCTTTAAGAGCTTGTTGGAATACATCGAATCCAGCCTCATTAGTGTACATTTTAACTCTACGATCTTTAACGTCTACTCGTCTATAGAATAAGTCTCCAAATACTGAACGAATCAAGTTTGCAGAGAACTCACCTCTATTGTATTGTACTAAGTTTCCGTTATTTCTCATTCTGTGGTATACACCAGCAGAAGTTCTTTTTAATTCTTGTTTAGAACCGTTAGTCTTAACTGTTCCAGGCTTAGCCCAGATCATTCTCTTAACTTTCAATTCTAACATAGACTTACGCATCCAGAACTCAACGAAAGGCTCCCACTTAACATCATTACGAGTTAAAGGAAGTTGATTACGTCTTTGTGGAGCATATACTAAGATGTCTAATGCTTTACCTGAAGAGTCACGTAACATTTTGTCATCAGCCCATTCAGTAATTTTGTGCTCGTATCCATATGCAGAACCTAATGATTCAAACATAGTGATCTCTTCGCCTAATCTTGGAAGTCCTAATAAATCTTGGTCAAATTCTCCAATTGCAGCATCAACTAGTTCTAATTCGACACCAGTAGATAAGAAAGTGGAGCTTACAAAATCTACAGTTGGATTGTCACTTACTAATGTAAAAGTGTACAAGAATCCAGCATTCCAAGGCTGTGGATCTTTAATTACATAGAAACGTGGTCCATACTGACGAGTTCCTACAGATACGATAGCATTTTTAGAGAATTCGTTAGTGTCAATTACTAATGTAAACTCTTGTCCATCGATACCTGGTTTAGCCATAGCAGCTGTTGAATCAGGAATGTCAATAATTTTTGGGAATTTGTAAGGTACAGCGATTTTCCATTTCCAAGCGTCACTGTTATTATCAATGTAATAAGGAGTGCTCTTGTTGATCATGTCAAGGAAATCATTGCTGTACAATGAAGATTGAGTATACAGACTGATAATCTTTTTATCATAGTCCGCAGGCTCAGTAGAGTGAAAAGACTCTAAGTGATTTGCGTCTGTTAGCTTTCCTACAGCACGCTTATCCATAGAAGCTACTCGTGCATAAGTAAAACCAGTTAGACCTGGGATTGTTTGAATTGCCATTTTATTCGTTTTAAATTATTAAATTATTATAAAAACCATGAATTAGGTTTGGTCTTTTTGTTTGAAGCTTTAGAAGCTGACTTGCTCCTAGTTACTTGCCTAGCTACTTCCCCAAATAACTGATTGGACTTTTTAGTCACACCAGTTCTCTGTATAGTAGATAGGGTAGGATCTTTTTCTAATATCTTCATCAAAAGCCCCACCTTCACTTTCAGTTCATGGTTCTCAGGTCTTTTCAAATCTAAGATAGCACGATCAAAGTCAGTGAGATTTTCTCCAGCAGGAGTTTTCCACTTGTCTACTAATAGGAAGTCTTGTAGTTCGTTTGCTAAGTTAGGATTGATTGGAATACCATCAAACTCTTTTTCTTTTAGCTTGTCAGTTAAAATAGTCTGAACATTATTTATATATTGGTTCTTAATAGCAACTTTTTGTTGTTGAACCTGTTCAGCCTCTTTATCTAGTTGTTGAAGCTTTTTAGCTTCATTCTTTACTAACACCTTATGATGTCTTGTAGATACGGCTTCTAAATCACCGTAATTTTGTAATCTCTCGATTTCTTTACTTATGTCTTCTGGTTCAAATCCTTGATCAGCTAATGCTTGTTTCATTACTGATATTTGATTATTCTCTTTAGATAAGTCCATTTCACTAAAACTTACAATTTGATTGTATGTTCCGAAATACTCTTTAGGATCTACACCTTTTACAAAGATGGATTCAAAAGCCTGTTGGTAATCTTCTCCAAATTGACCAATGAAGTTTTGAACTATCTCAGATGCTCCTTTTTTCTTTTCAGCAGTAAATCTTTCTAGAAATTCTTCTGGAGTATTTATTGATACTTCTTCTTCCTCATTCTCTTTTGTAAAGACTCCTAAGTTGAACAAGTCATTAGCTAATGCAGTGAATTGACTTCCATCTACCTGAGCTTCTTGTTCCTCTTCTTGAGACTCTTCAACTTTTTCTTCTTCAACTGTTTCCTTTTTTGCAACAGTTGTTTCTTCTTTTACTTCTTCTTCTTGTTCTTCTTCTGAATCACTTAAGAAGTCAGCTATCAAAGATTCTCCTGATTGTTTTTCTTCATCAGTTTTACCATCAACACTTTTTGGTGGTGTAATATCTTTACCTCTTGGAGGGTCATTATTTACTTCCTGTTTTGGAGAATCTATTTCATTTACTATAGGTTCAACATCGTCAGGATTACCTGAAGCAGTTTCTGGAGCAAGTAGATCATTCAACAATTGAGTATCTCCTGCACCAGCTTCAACAGTATCTTGAATACCGAAATCACCGAGTTTATCTAAATTATCAGACATATGTAGTTGTATTTTGTTACGTATTTGGTTTACTTATGTAAAACTAAGTCAAGAGTATCTAATATCAAAGTATATTTCATCCTTTCTTATAACTTTTTTGGATAATATAGCATTAATATTTTCCCCTCTCCTAATTTAATTAATTAGTTTTTCTTATTTCTACCTTTTGCATTTTCTTTTGCAACAGCAAGATCATTTGCTTGATTGTCACGAGCTAATTTTATTTTCTCTCTTTCAATCTGTAATTTCTGCTGAGCTAAAGTATTTTTAGAATTTATATCAGCCATTTTGCTGTCATAATCCTTTTGAGCTTTTGTTTGCTGTGCAGCTAACTTTTCTATTTCTAATGCATCTGGTGAACCTGAAGCATCAAGATCAACACTTGCTCCACCTTCTTTAGACATTGCATTTATCATAGCAATCTCTTTCTTGTTTACACGATCTAGTTCGTTTTGTAAGTTTTCGTTAGCTTGTTTCTCTTGAGCCATTCTAGCAGCCTCTTGCATCTGAGCTTGTGCAATCTGACCAGCTTGCTCTTGTTGTTTTTGTTGCAACTCCATCTGTTGTTGCTGTTGTTCAACTTGTCTATCTCTAAGATCTTTGAAAGTTTTCTTCATGTCTCTCATAGACTTAGTGCTATACAGTTCGATTACATCATAAAGTGTGCCACCGTTCTGAATAATAGCTTGAGACAACTGTCTAAGTTCATTAAACATTTGAGTATCTTCAGGTCTATTGGTTAAGAACACTTTTAAGTCACGAAGTTTCAAGTCTGATCCATTCACTTGAACAAATGCAGACTCTCCTTCGTTTGTTATATATGACAGGGTAGATTCTGGTTTAGAACTTTCAACATATAAAGATGCATCAATAATAGCTTGATAAAGTTGACCCATTACATACTCATGAGCAATGAATAGAGGCTCTGTCTGAGAGTAACTTTGTGATAATGCTGTTTGTGTACCTGTGGCTGTTTCTGATGCAGCTATGGAGCCCATACGCTGTTTAGACATACCAATAAGTTCCCAACATTCTATCTTCATTTGTTGAGCTAGTGTATAACGAGCTTGTATCTCTTGTGTTCTTGTAAGATCCAGAGATGTAAACTGGTTGAATGAGCTTGGACTCTTCAAGTTCTCTGGACTATCATCAACAAACACAACACCACGTTCACGAGCTTCCATTTCCCACATATCAAGTGCATCTTGTGCATCTCCATCTTTAGGAACAGGAATATGTCTAAGTGACATCAATTGTACCTTACCAACTTCTTTTTCTAGAAGCTTGTATAACTGATTCATACAGACGTTATAAATAACTTGGAAAGGTTTCATTAGATCTACTAGAGATCGTGCCTCTGTGTTCTTTACTTCATACGTAGTACCTATAATTGGGCAATAGTTTAGAAGTTTATATGGCTTAACATGATAAATGTCTGGACCAATCTTAGTTCCTTGGTACCATTGGTTAACCCATCCCCATTCTAGAGATATTTGTGTAGGCATATCACCTGACTTGTATGTTTCATCTACAAGAGTTGATTGCTCATTACCTAATTCATCTGTATAAGTAAGTTTACCTATTTTTCTTTTAGATATCCAATAACTTCTTATAACAACATATTTGTATCCAAATGAAGACACATTAGATGTAAGACCTAAAAAGTCTTGTAAGCCATCATTGTTCTCTTTCATCTCTGACTCAATAATCATACGTGTTTGTAAGATTAATGGATCATATGTATCATAGTTTATAGAATCTATTCCAGGATCAACATTTGGATTACCAAGATTTGATTCTTGTACATCAATTAGTCCATAGTCTTGTAATGAACTTCTTAAATGATCAATCTCTTCTTTAGTTAGATCTGGAAAAGCTTCAATGATTTCTGAGATTTCCATAACCTCAACAGTACCAGCAGCATACGCTCCTTGTGATCTTCCTGTTGGGTCTGATATATATTTTTTATCTGGTGTTGTAAGAAACCAAGTGTTCTTTGGATTAGCCACCTCTATGTTAAATCCAAGCTTAGAGTTATCTTCATATATGTGGTAAAACTCTCTTGCAGATATTAGTAAATCTCTAAAAGCATCCTCTGACATTTCTTTTATGTTAAAGTCTGCTTTATTTGATGTAAGTGTGTGATTAGCCCACTTCTCAGCAACAGATGTATAACTGTCTAACTGATCTTTTACTTGCTCCATTGTTATTGCCTGAATATCTTCCATAGATACTTCTTGACCAGACATAGCAGCTTTTGCCATTACTTGTTGCTTAACTTGATTAATTACGTAAGCTTGTAATGTATCTGTCTTAAACTGTAACTCTTGAGCTTGACTATCATCATCAAATGCCTTAACTCTAAATGTGTCAGGACGTTTAGATATTTCACCTACTAGTTCATTTACAGGAGTGGTGATGATTGAATAGTGTTTTACATATGCAGGAAGATCAATGTCTTTCTCCAACATGTCTGTAAAACTTTTAACCTCTGGCTCATCAATCAAGAAATCTTCTTTTCTTAATATTCCTTTCATGAGATCATAGTTCTTTACAAACGTATCTCTATTTTTTACATATTCTGTATATGCTTTGTTTGCAAAGTAATCCATAGTATTCTTCACCCAACTATCATCTTTCTTCTGCTTCTCAGTTTTAAACTGGTCAGGAAATATGTTTAGGTAAGCATACTTGATATTGTCTTCTTTTGTATATCTTATAATTGCCATTATGAAAAAAGTTTATTTTTCTTTCTATTAAACAATCCTCTGGACTGTGTAAATAGTTTATTTTTTTTGTTTCGGTTGACCATAGATGTTAATCTTATGTCCTGTTGCTCTCCTACTTTTCCAAGAATAGGATCTAGTTTCATAGCTAGCGCAATTGCTAACTCAGCTGCAATGATTCGGTCAAAGTTACCTGATTCATTGTACTGTATCATTTCTTCTAGTAGTACAGGATCTAACACTTTAGCCATACCTTTAGTTTGAGAAATAACCTCACCATCTTCGTTAGTCTCAGAGTGTACAATTTCTTCTGTATACTTCTTGAGACAACCATGTAGGAAATCTCTAATCTTTTCTGATGATCTATGTATACCATAGTCACGTCTTACGGTAGTATTTGGTACTATTTCTTTCAACCATGTAGGTTGTCTTTCCAAATATTGAGCATCTCCTTTACTTATCATGTGATCTATAAAGGATATCTCATCATTTTCACACAATGCTCTAGCATTGTAGTATTTTATTAAGTATCGTGCTTGGTTTTCCCAGGTTTCTTTCTTATCTGGACGTGCACAATAGCTCGCTACAAACATATCTTGGTATTTTTCACCAGATATAGCATGCATACGTTTATATATGTATACTGATCCTAATGATGAACTATATGCTGATTTACCCTGTCTATAAGGGTCAATACCTGCAACATATAGGCCATATGGTGGATTATCTACAGGAAATTCATAAATAACTACAGGAGCATCTTTTAAATCTGTATGTTTTAGTGGAAAGTTAAGAATAGGGCGTTTGTCTGTAAATTCATGCTTTACACCAGCACCATCATCATATAATATAACAGGAGTTCCTGTTCTTTCACCTTCTATTAGTCTATGCTTCTGACGTTTAGCTGCTTCTATATCAAAGATGTTTGTATCTTCATTTAAGAATATATCATCTACCTCTTGTGGGTAGTACATCTTTTCTTTTAGATATGCTAATCTATCACCTGCTTTCTTAAGACGCTCTAAGTTAGTATTAGTTACTTCTGTAGCCTTTTCTTCATTAGATACCATCATAGGTACATCATGTAGCAAAGAGCTCTTAGGTTTATCTAAAAACGCACCTAGTGTAGAATCTTCCTTAGCTTCCATTCTATACTTGTGAGAAATAAACAATCCATGTACACGCTTCTCATCTTTTTCATTATTGTACGTAAGAAAATTAAAATTATCTACGTCAAACATCAAAGTTTTAGCATCCATGAATTTTTTCATGTCTCCACCTGTTCCTGTAAGAATAGGACTACATCCCCACCCAAATGGTGTTGTAAATCCAGGAACAGCAGCTTGGAAACCTCGTAAGAAGTTACCTTTACCAATTTCATCAATGATTAGTCTACGAGGTTTTGTACCTGCAATAGCTTCTTCATTATTACCTTCATCTAAGTTACGAATAAGGATCTGTGAAAATGGTACACGTTCACCACCTCTAGTCTTAATACCAAGTGTTACTTGATTCTTCCAGTTATCTTCTACCCTTTGCCATCTCCACGCTTTAGGTAAGAAGTTAAGTCCCTTATCTATCTTATCTGTAATAAGTTTGATATCAGGAGCATTAAGACCTGCAATGATGTTTTGTGAGTTTTCATCAAATGTAGCACCTTGTGCAATATAACTTGCTTCAATTACAGACTTAGCAAAACGTCTGATTCCTAGTATAACAAGTCCTTTTTTCTCTTTGTTAGCTCTATCTATTTCATTTGTAACTAACCATTCATTGTCTCTAAGTAGTGGATTAGCATACTTCTGGTTAATTCTACCATACTCATCTATAACATCTACTTCTGTGTGCCAAACGTTTAAATGCCAGTATAAGAATGGATTTATATATACTCCATCCATCATACAACCATTCATACATAACTCTTTATGGTAGTTAAAGAAAGATCTGTATTCTTCAGAATCTGCATCTGGAATACGCTTTTGATTGATAAACCAATCTTTATAATCTACACTGTGTAGTTTCATGTTTTACTTTCTGTTCTTGTAGAAGTCTTCTGCCATTGCTCCTAATTGAGCACCACCCCTTGTCTCCACTTTTTTCTTTTCTTCTTTTTCACGTAGTTTATCTACTTGTTCAAGAAGAGCTAAATAATTCTTCATAGTGTCTTGTACAAACTTACCTTGACTTTCAATAGATGCAACTACCATAGGTATCACACCACCAGATTTAGTTTCTTTGTACTTAACTCTATCTTCTAATTCATGAAGAGGATTAGCATCAACATATTCTTTCCAAGAACTAAGTTGTTGTTCTGCCCAATCAAGTTCAGCATTTATGTATGTAGTTTTTTTTGCCATTTATGTTTTGTTCGTTCCACCCATCTTCCCAATATATAAAGATGAGATCACTATTAATATCCATCATCGTCATTTAGTTCATGAACATTACTGATTCTCATACCATCTCGTAGTATTTTATCTATCTCAGACTCATCATGAGGTACGTCCATATCTATACTAATTTGATATTTCTGTAATGTGTGATATAGGTTTTTATCTGTTAATCCCCACAAATACTTAGTTTCTAGTCCATCAAATGATGTAGCTAAGTGTTTTCCTAAACTCAAGGAAGGGTGATCTCTTTTAAGTTCTGCTAGTAATTTAATTATTTTGTGATAGTATGTTGCACTCATGTTTATATCAGATCATTTATGTCTTCATCAGATATAGGGTTTATATCTTCTTCAGGTGGTTTAACTTCTGTAAGTAAGTATTCTGGATCTGTTTCTTTTGTTTCTGATTGACCATCATAATATTCAGGTCTAACTGTAACTTTTATTACATCATTTTCTGAATCCTCTCTTGGTTCCCCTTCTATGTCAATGAAATCTGCTCCTTCTTCATATAACTGAGTGAGTACATGGATGAGTGATGTTACTGGTATTTTATTTAGCCTTAGATGCTTCATGTTTCTTATATTCTTGTTCTTCAATATCTGTTAATACAGCTTTCCATTTGTTTATAGGGCAAGAGCATGATAAACATTTACTCTTTGCAGAGAGTGTACAACCGCAACTTATACAGTGTGCATCTGGTCGTACAGTGGAGTGATTCTTAGAATGATGTTCACATTCATTACATATTGCTAGGCGTTCTGCACTCACCACAGCTATCTGCTCCTTTAGTTTCTCTGGAGGTAGGATGTTGTTTCTCCAACCTTCATATATCTCCTTTATCTTTATCATCTAATTTTGGTTTTAACGACATTAACGTCAGGTTTAGTCTACTAAGCTTACTCTTTATGTAATTTAATTTTTTTTCTGGGGTATTCTCATCTGCTATCATCTTCTCATACCCAAGTTTAATATCTTCAAGCTTACTTACATGTTTCTTTGCTTTCTTCTTGTTGAATAGAAACTTACCAAATCCAGAGAGCTCTACACTGTTGTTTGTCTTTAAAGCATCATGTACACCATCAAACTGATGTGTTATCACCTGGTTTATCACTCTTTCTGATATCACCATCTTTGTTGACATCTTCCTCACTATCCACTCTCTGAGCGTCATGTCTTTCGGTTTCTTCATAGTGCGCTATCTTTACTACTAAGTTTAAATTTTTTTTGAAGTCTAAAACGATGATGGGATTGACCTTCACCTTACCTGACTCCTTTACAAATATACCTATCTTCTTAAGCTTAGATACAATATTGTTGATTGTTGCTGTTGTTGTTTTGTACTTGTCACAAAATTGTGTTCTTGCATTGGCATAAGATATCGTACCCTTAACAGCTGTAAATGCTACCAACTCAATCTCACGTTTGGTAAGACCAAGATTGTTTATAGCTGATAGTATAGAATAATACTTTTGAGCTATAGCATACTCATCACTTAAGCTTTTCTGTAGCTTTTGAATGACTATCTTTCTTTCTTCCATGATTTAGTTGTTCTTATTATACATATGTACACTACAAATATACAATAAATATTTTAATGTTCTACATCTCTCTGTTTTTCAATGCTATATTATGTATAACATTTCTTTTTTCCTTTTCTTGGGACTCGATAAGTGGTATTAACTAAGCCCACCCACCCACCAAAGGTATAACATTTTTTTGATACGTTACAAATTTTGTGCAAACTTTTTTTTCTAAAAGGGCCCACCCCATCGTGTGCATAAGAGAAGAGACCCCTCCCCACAGAGACCCCACGCATAAAAAGCAGGGTTGGGATAGTCCCCCCTCATTAATAAGTCTAACATTAAAAACAGAAAGAAAATGGCTTTAGAATTTAAATTGTACGAACGTACCGAAAGAACTGAATTAGGAACTGTTGCTGAACTAACAGGTGTTGGTGGCAAAATTGGTTTATTACCAACTAACTTTAACAATCACGACAAGCGTGTTGTTATTATTATGAAGAAAGCTGATGGCACAAGTGCCCAAGTGGTTTGTTCTTCTAACGTAAGTAAGGGCTTACGAGCTAAGGAAATTACCCTCAGCCAAGTGCAGGGCTTTCCAATCGTTGAACAAATTACGCCTGATGGCGAAATCATCAACATTGTAACAATGCCAAGTGGTGGTGCTCTTGTCGAGTTCAATGTTACTAACGAGGTTGCTGAATACCAAGCACCAACGTTTGACCCAAGCGAGTTGGTTGCTTTCTAAGCAATCAATTAGTTCAGGAGGGAGGGTAACACCTCTCTCTTTTATATATAGGGTGGGATAAAAGAAAAGGGTGGGCATTTAAAGCACAAAATAGTTTATTTTGGTAAATGTTTCATAACTTTTTGTGTGTATGTAAGAGTGGATGTGTTCACAGTATCCACTTTTTACCACCTTTTACCACCTTATAAAAACCGAGATGTATAATAAATATATATAGCAATAAATAAAACTTTCATCCAATTGCAGGTGTTTGCCTTAAAAATTAATGGACATCAGGCTTAAAGATAACCAACATACAAGGATTGCAACCTTGTGAGAGTTTTTAATTTAAAGATAAGTAACATTATGAAAAGAAATGATGACACATGCAACACAGCAGTACTTATACTCACTATACTATGTGTTGTTATGTACTTCTTAGGTAAATATACATGATATGGAAGATGATTTTGATTACCAAGGACGTTCTAAGAAGCGTTATGAGAATAACATGAAGATTGGTTGTCTTATAGCTATACTCTTTTGGGGTTTAGTTATAACTATCTTCTTATACAAAATGTTTTGGGCATAGAATGGCTATTAAGCAATAATCAGGTGGTGCATCACCCAACGCTGCAGGAGAGCATGAGCGCAGCCTTCTATGCTTCAAAGCATATTAATAAATACGTTTAACTAATAAATACAACAACGATGAGAACAATTAAGTTAACACCTGTACAGTTTTACAGGTTTAGAAAGGTTGCACTTCTTTATGGAGTGCTATTTATGTGTAACATATCACAAGGTGTTTACACAGTGGAAGCTAATGATGATAATTTAGAACAAATAGGTTATTAGTCATGGCTCAAGAAGAAATGTTTGACATAGAGTATTCCAATGTGGTACTCTTTGTTACAGGATGTTATAGTCCTGCAGAAGCAAGAGTAGATTACTATCCAGATGGTTCAGGTTATCCAGGTTCACCAGCTTCATTTGAAATGAACAAGATTCAATGTGGTAGACAAGACATCATGGACTTACTAAGTGGTAGTCAGCTTGATGAGATAGAGAAATTAATACTAAATACACACTACAATCATGAGTATTAAAGAACATAAGGTGCTTGCAACAGGTTTGCATTGCATTACAGACAAGAAAGGACGTGTACATGTTTACACAGAGAAAGAGTATAGCCTCCTAACATGGTGGTATAAAATCAAATCTAAATACTTTGGACATGGATAGATATAAGAAGAATCTCAAGGTAGAAGATGACAAGGTGTACAGTTATGATACACATGTTGCTACAATTGATCAGGAAGCTGAACAGCTTCTTGTTCATGGAGTGTGGTCAGTTACAACAACTAAACATGTTAACTATGTTGCACAAGAGTATGGATTAAGAAAAAGATACACATGATTAAGACACAGAAAACACGTACACTAGTTACGAAAGATAACAACAATAGTGCTAATTGCATTGCTCCAAACCTCATCTATGGTTGCTTTGGTGGTTGTGTGGACACATATTGTTACATGTCTAGGTATAATGGACGTAGAGTGTTTGTAAACACAAATGTAGAAGACATATTTCAATCTGTTGTTGAGTGGGAGAAAGGATTCAATAAGGTTCCAGACCAACAGGATCCAATCTACACTATGGTTGACGTAGCATGCAATACAGACTTAGTGCTTATGCAAAAGCATATGCCTGAGTCTTTGCATGACTATTTGAAGCGTTATGATGACCATCCACAGCTTAACAGTACAATGGCTACAAAGTATCCAGCGCTGTTAAAGCTTGATGTTACACATTTCAACAAGCCACCAAGAGTGCGTGTTAGCCTTATGCCACAAACATATTCTAATGTATTAGAACCTAAGATGCAGAAGATATCATCTCGTATAGAGGATATTGATCGCTTGAAAGACTTAGGATGGCAAGTGCACATAAACTATTCACCTGTTGTGTTCCAAAGAAGATGGATACAGGAGTATGATGAACTGTTTGCAGAGGTGAAACGTGTAGCAGGTGTGAACAAGTGTGAAGTGATAGTGCTCACTAATCATAGGAATCAGATGGCTAAAGCATCACCAGAAGCACAAGAGATGATGAAATACAGCTGTGAGATCAAGAACAACAGTGGTGTGATGCGTTATCCAATACGTGATAAGACTAAATTGCTTTCAAGATGGAAGCAGTTGTACAATAAATACTTTGAATTAAACACAATTAGATATATATTTTAAAATGGAAAATTACAGAAGAGTAAAAGGTTATGAGTTTGAGTTTATAGACCAAGGACCAGATGATAGATTCTATCAGTGTCGTGGTGATGTTTATTATGATGATGATCATGATGAGATACCTGAACCAGGTTTATGGAAAGCAGCTCTAGAATTAGAACAACAATTAAAAGATGAGGGTTATGTTGCAGAGGCAAACCACTCTGAGAAAGGATGGGTTGAGGTGTGTCTGCTTTAATTAGTGTAATTGAATGGAATACTGGACAGTCATTTCATTCTAAGAATCTAGCAGCTAGTTACTTCAACATACCTTATTCCTTAGTTACCAAGAGTATTAAGAAGGATGTAGAGGTTATTACTAAAAGAGGTAAGAAGCTTAGATTTACAACAGGTGGGTCAACAAGAGTTAGATCTGCTGTACACAAACCAAAGACTGAAGATGGTAAGACATTAAACTTTGGTAAGCATAAAGGAACTCAAATGAGGGACATACCAACACAATACTTAAAATGGGCATATGATAATGTAAGCAGATGTCCAAAGTGTGTTGAGCAAGAATTAATAAAAAGAAAAGAAATACTAAATAGATAAAAAAATGGAAGGAATAAAAGATTTACCAGAAGAAATGGCTAGCAACAAACAGCCATTCATTATGTGCCCATCTTGTTTTAAAGGAGGCATTAAGTTTAATTACATCACTAATGAGGGATCATGTGACCATTGTGGTACAAGATTCACTAAACATGGTGATAGTATAAGATTTGTGTGATATGTGGATAGCTTGTGAATTAGTATTCCGTCACTATAATCCTAAGGAGTTAGAGCAGGGAATGTTATTCATGAACGAGCTAAATCCTGGGAATGAAGCGAAGGAACAAGTAGAAGTGTGGGCCCTCAAAGAAGAAGGTATACACAAACAAATAAGTTATGACATGATGGTATTTGAATGTGGGTTTCCTGTTCAACCATGGATTATTACAGATGATGGCAGAATAGCTGCTATACCAGAAGAAATAGGTTGGTTTGATCCAGGTAAACGTTCAGAAGAACTAATACCATTCACAATAACTGAAATGAACTTCATCATGCAAGAGTTTGATGGACTACTAGAAATCTTTGTTAACGAAGATGAACTAGAGAAAGGGATTGTAGATCCTGTGTACGAAGATAACTTGGTGATTCTCAGATTCTTAACTGATGATGAGGATGCAGAAGAGTTATATTTTGAAGAAGAATAATTATGGAAGAATTAAGTAATTGCTGTGGAGCTTCTAGATGGGGTGAAACAGACATATGCTCAGATTGTAAAGAGCATGCAGATTTTGAACCAGATGAAGACTGGGATAACGAAGTAATAAATAAAAGATAATAAAATGGGAGTAGATATTTATGGTAAAGCACCTAAGCTTATAGGCAAGAGGCCTGAATTAGACTTTGATGATGATAATCTTACCGATGAACAGAAGAAAAACTATTGGGAAGCATTAGAAAAGTGGGAAAAGAAGAATCCTGGTTACTATTTTAGGAGTAACTGGTGGGGTTGGAGACCAATAGTTATGTTGTGTGCACACGCAGCAGAGCAACATAGATTGGAGTTTAACTTTGATGCATGGATGGGTAATGATGGACTAGGATTGGACAACTGGCAAGAGTGTAACGCTCTAGCAGATGCATTAGAGATCTCTATTGCTGAAGAGGAGAACCTAAAAGATGATGAGGATACTATATATTGTAATATGGGATCTTGGTCTCAATCAGGTGGTCTTATGGTTGACCAAGACACAGTGGAGAAACTTAATGAAGACTATCCTTATGGTTCAATTATGTTTACCAGCATAGTTACTGATGATGGAAATGTTTATTATCCTTCACACGGTACACCTCTTTGGTTAATAAATTCATTTATTAATTTTCTTAGAAATTGTGGTGGGTTTTCTATTTGGTAATCTAACTAAATTTATTACTTTTGTAAACTCACCAATAACGTAGTATGAAGTTTATAACCTTTTTAATTAGATGGGTAGCAGGCAATTTGTCTATACCTTTCTGGGTAGTAGGGCATATACACTTATCTATACATGATTTTCATGACCTATACGAAGTAATTAGTAGTGTAGGCATGAATATCATTGTAGCAATTGGATTTTATTTAGAATGGAGAGACGTAAATAAACAAGAACATGAATGACGTAATTATATATGATATAGAAACTATGCAAGAGTGCTTCATTGTTGTATGTATGCAACCTGAGAAGACACCTCGTAGCTTTGTAGTAAGCAAGTGGCAGAACCAACTGGATGCATTTGTAAAATATACAGACACACACAAGGAAGCATATTGGGTAGGTTATAACAACTTACGTTTTGATGGTCAGGTAGTTGAATGGATACTCAGAAACTATGAGCAATGGCATGATTGTACAGGACTAGAGATATGTGCTAAGATTGCACAGAAGGCTCAGGATGTTATACATGATGCTAACTTTGATGTGTTTGCTGAATATAGAGAGTATGAGCTTACACTCAAGCAACTTGATTTGTTTAAGATTCACCATTATGACAATAAGAACAGACGTGTAAGTCTGAAGAGGTTAGAGTTTGAGATGGATCTTGAAAACATTGAAGAGATGCCTATACATTATGCAAAGACAGGACTAACAAGAGATGAGGTGTTCTTATCACTACAGTACTGTTTCAATGATGTTGATGCAACTTATGAGTTTTACAAGATAACTCTTGGTGATACAGATCATCCACTATACAAGGGTAATAACCAGATACAACTAAGAAAAGATATTGAAGAGGAGTTTGGTATACCTTGTTTAAACTATTCAGATAGTAAGATAGGGGATGAGATAATCAAGAAGTATTATTGTGAGGAGAAAGGTATAGATATACGTGAGCTTCCTCGCAAGGGTTACTTCAGAAAGAGTATAAACCTAAAGAATTGTATAGCACACTATGTAGAGTTTGAAACTGAACAGCTACAAAAGTTTCTTGAGACTATTAAGAAGCTTAAGTTGGGCCTTCAGGATGACTTCAAAGAGCATATACATTTCTATGACAATGTCTATTCATTTATGAAAGGTGGTCTTCACACAGAGAACAAGCCTGAAGTATTTGAAGAAGATGAAGAGTATGAAATCATTGACTGGGATGTAGCTAGTTACTATCCTGCTATTATTATTAATAGTGAGAAGTATCCTGCTCATCTAGGAAAGGAGTTCTTGCGTGGGTATAAGCAAATGTTTGAGAAAAGACTAGAGCTTAAACCACAGGCCAAGAGTGACAGGAGAATCAAAGGAATCGTAGGAGCACTTAAACTTGCAGTTAACTCTGTGTATGGTAAGTCATCTGATATGAATTCATGGATATATGATAGGCAACTAACTATGTTCACCACTATAACTGGTGAGCTTAGTTTGATGATGCTTATTGAGAAATATGAACTGAATGACATACATGTGATCTCTGCTAACACAGATGGTGTAACGATTAAAGTGAGAAAAGACTTGATTCCTAAGATGCATGAGATAAACAAATGGTGGTGTGATGTTACACAGTATGTACTGGAGCGCACAGACTACACAAAGATTATCTTCTCAACAGTTAATGACTACCTGGCTATCATGCCAGATGGGTACATAAAGAAGAAAGGTGACTTTCTTACAGACTTTGAACTACATAAGAATAAGTCTGCACGTATTGTACCTATAGCACTAGAGCAGTATTATGTAAATGGTATACCTGTTAAGGAAACAATCATTAATCATAAGAACTTGTATGACTTCTGTATTAGAAAGAAAGCCTCTAAAGACTTTCACTATGAAGGAGTTGATGCATCTAATGCTATAACTAAATATGATAAGCTCATCAGGTACTATGTAGGTAAGACTGGTGAGAAAGTTTACAAAGTGAAGAACGAGTCTTCTAATAGCAAAGCTGCTAAAAGAAGTCAAGTAGAGGCTGGTGAGTGGAAGTGTTATGTATGTAACACTCTTCCTTCCAACTCTCCAGTGGACAATGTAAACTATAATTATTATATAGACAAAGCAGAGAGTATGATAACTAAAATTTTGACCAACGGTAAGCGTAAGAAGAGTACGTTTATCCCTGGTCAACTAAATCTTTTTGGTTAATGAAAAAGAGAGCTAAGATAAATAGAGGTAATATAACTAGACATCTTATTGAGTATCAGTTAGATATGGTTGGAAAGCGATTAGTAGACACATTAGATGATGACAAATGGTATTTCAACTGGACAATGACAAGAGAACAATATAATGAGTTCTATAAGTATGCTATAAGGACACTTAAGAAGGTGTTTAAGTTTAACACAAATAAAGCAAAAGAAACGTTCGACTGGTTCTATGAACAATTCGGACTAAGAATTAAAAATTAACAATTAAAATCAATAATTATGAACAACGGAGTATTATTATTCACAATCCTTGTAATGCTAGTAGGACTAGCTTACACAATGTATGCAGTTTTCTTTGATAGCCAAGAGCTACCAGAACCAACACCAAAGCGTAAGAGAGGTAGACCAAAGGGAAGTAAGAATAAGGTCAAGAAGACTAGTATAATAGTTAACAAACCAAAACGTGGTCCAGGTAGACCTAAGGGATCTAAAAACAAGAAGAAGAATGTCAAAGCTAATTAACGAAGACTGGGAACATGCAGCTTATGCTAATGATAAGATGTATGAAGGAGAGCGAAAGTATAGAATGGAGCTCGAATGGCAAGAGTGGGAACACGAACAACAAAAGAAGAGAAAGAAACCTGCTACTATAGTGGTAGAAAAACCAGTAAAAGATGAGAATGCACATATCCCCACAAGTATTCAAAGAACTCATCAAAAAAAGCTATAGTCTTGATCTGATTTATTTGCTCAAATTGATAGAAGAGCAGTATGACATACAACCTTTATATGAGGATAGTATGAAGATTGCTGCTCTGTATCAGAGCTTAATAAGAAAAGGACTGATAACTAAGGATGAGGAGAAGATAACAACTATTGGTAAAGATTTACTGAAGTTTGTTACTGATGAGAATACTAAAAAGATAATAAAACGTAAACCAATAACAACGGACTTTGAAGAGTGGTGGAAACAATACCCTCCTACAGATTCATTTACTATCAATGGTAAACAGTTCAAGGGAACTAGATCATTGCGTAGAGGTAAAGAGGAATGTAGGAGAAAATTTAAGACTATCATAGAGGAAGGAGAATACACTGCAAAACAACTAACAGATGCTCTAAAGTATGAGGTAAACCAAAAGGTTGAACGCTCAGTACGTGAGAGAAAAAATATAATGAGTTTTATGCAGGGCTCTATCCCTTATTTGAATCAACGAACATTTGAAAGCTTTATAGAGCTCATGGAGCAGAATAAAGATCAAGATGATGTAAGTGCAAACTCAGGAGGTCCCACAGATATTTAGATTATGCAAAACACACTAGAATTTAACGAGTGGATGAAAAAGATTAGAAGCAATTATTATTCAGACGACAGACAGATGAATAATGCTTTTGAGAAACTAAGAAAAATAGCAAACAATAAAAATTATAAAGATGAAGATAATATTTAGTATAATACTATGGTTAGTAGTAGCAAGAGTAATGATATGGCTAGGTGGATACATATGGCCTGAGGATAGAGATAACTTTGATAACAATTTAAGATACTAGCATGAGCTTTGAACTACTAAAGAAAGAAGTACAAAAAGGTATCGATGGCCGTAATGGTGGTATACCTATGGGTTTTGATAGGCTCAATAGGTACGTAGGTATCAGAAAGTCTATGTACTATCTTATTGGTGGTCTAACTGGTTCAGGTAAGACTAGTTTTATTGATGATGCTTTTGTTCTTAATCCTGTAGATTGGGCTCTATCAGAAGAAGGTAGAGCTTCAGGTATTAAGGTGAAGGTGTGGTATAGATCTATGGAGCGTAGTAGAACTTACAAGTTTGCTAAGTGGACTTCACGTAAAATATTTCTAGACCAGGGTATAATAATACCAGTTAATAAACTACTTGGTTGGACAGAGAAGATGACTAAAGATGAGCATGACTTATTTCTAATGTACGAAGACTACATGAATGAACTATCAGAAATTGTTACAATCATTGATGGTCCTGAGAATCCTGTAGGTATCGCTAAAGAGCTCAAAGCATATGCACTAGAGCGTGGTGAGATAGTACAAGAGAATAAGTATAACAAAATATATGTTCCAGACGATCCTAATGAGATAACTCTTGTTGTGTTGGATCATATTGGCCTACTTAAGACTACTAGAGATCAACCAACAAAGAAACAAGCTATTGATAAGATGAGTGATGAGCTTAGATATGCTCGTGACTTCTATGGTCATAGTCCTGTTGTTGTTAGTCAGTTCAACAGATCTATATCTAATCCCATCAGGATAAAGAATGGTGATGTTGAACCACAGCTAGAAGACTTTGCTGACAGTTCTACCACTCAAAACGATAGTGATGTGTGTATGGCCTTATTTGACCCTATGCGTTACAATGTTGAAGATCCATCTGGGTACAATCTAGGTAAACTTAGAGATGACTTTGGTGGTAAGTATTTTAGAAGCTTAAGATTAATCAAGAACAGTTATGGTGAAGATGATATCAGAATTGGTCTTGCATTCTTGGGCCAGATAGGTATGTTTAAAGAGCTACCTAGACGTAGAAACATAACTGATGCAGACTATGAGTCTGTAGTAAACAAATCATTTTTTATATCATGACATTAAGAGATAAACGACAAGCAGAGTTTGCTGATATGTGGTGGAATCATGGAAAGTTTGGGATCCTAAACTTATGTCCGAGGTTTGGTAAGATAAGAACTACAATTAACATCTTGAAGAAGATGAAACCTAACTGTAGTATCCTTATTGCCTATCCTGATAACAAGATTAAACAGTCTTGGATAGAGGACTTTGAGGAGATGGACTATGAGAATGATAATATTACATACACAACACACCTGTCTATACATAAGCACACAGGTACAGAGTTTGACATAGTTGTTATTGATGAGATACATCTACTATCAGAAGCACAGATAGGTGCATGTGTAGATTTGTTCTCTATCAATGATAATATACTTGGCCTCACTGGTACACTATCTAGATGGACAAAGCGTACACTTAGAGATGACTTATCACTATCTGTAGTTGCAGAATATCCTATTGAAAAAGCAATTGAAGAAGGTGTTATAGTTGACTACCAGATAACCGTAGTGAAGGTGCCACTAGATAACATTGTTCGCAATGAGTATGGAAAGAAGAAAATCAAGAAGACAGAGTTGCAACAGTTTAAGTATCTATCAGGTACTATAAACAGAATGATGTATAGTGGTGGTAACACTATGTTTATGAGACTAGCAAGGATGCGTCTCATCCAGAGTAGCTTAGCTAAGCTAAACAAAACCAAACAACTGTTAAATCAGTATAAGGATGAGCGTGTTCTTGTATTTTGTGGTACTACAAAGATAGCAGATAGTCTAGGTGTACCATCACATCATAGTAAATCTAAGGATAAAGATGCCTTTAAGAGATTTGCTGAAGGTGAGGGTAAACACATGGCTGTTGTGAAGATTGGTAATACAGGAATCACATATAAACCATTAAACAAGGTTATTATAAACTATTTTGATAGTAACGCAGAGAATCTTGCACAGAAGATTAATAGATGTATGGCCATGGAGTACAATACTCCTGATAAAAAAGCGGACATATACATCATCTCTTCTCAAGAGAATGTAGAAGAAAAGTGGCTTAATAAAGCACTAGAATTCTTTGATAAAAAGAAGATAAATTACGCATAATTTCGTATATTTGTCAAGTTAATAATTACATAATAAATAAATAAAAATGAGTTCAAAATTAATTGGAATTGTTGGTGAAACTGGGACAGGTAAGTCAACAGCGATTAAACATTTAGATCCTAAAGAAACGTACATTATCAATGTTGCAAAGAAAGAATTGCCCTTCAAAGGATCAGGCAAGCTTTACAATGCTGATAACAAAAACTACAAAGAGGTAGATGATCCTACACAAATCACAAGACTTCTAAAGACTCTCTCTGAGAAAGCACCACACATTAAAAACGTGGTGATAGAGGATAGTAACTATCTTATGGGTTTCCGTATGGTAGAGAAAGCTACAGAAACAGGCTTTATGAAGTTTAGTGTAATGGCTAAAGACATGGTTGACATGTTTAGAACAGCTAGAGCATTACGTGATGACATGTGTATATTTTATTTCTCTCATCCAGAAACAATAGAAGATGCTGGTGAGATAATAGGATACAAAATTAAAACTGCAGGTAAATTAATTGACAATCAAGTATTGTTAGAAGGATTATTAACTGTATGTTTGTATACACATGTAGAGGAAACAAAGGATGGAGCAAACTATTATTTCTTAACTAATCGTTTTAGAAAGAAACCTGCTAAAAGTCCTGATGGTATGTTTGAAGAAACAAAAATACCTAACAATCTACAGCTAGTAAAAGACAATGTAATAGAATATTATAATTAATAATTAAAATTAAAATTTATGAGTACAATTGGAGGAGTAAAAAGAGAATCCGCAATCAACAGTGAAAACACAGCTTACCCAAAAAAGGTGGGCTTATTTGAAGCAGACATAATTGCAATTAACCCAACTATAGAAGAGTATAGTACATTGCTAGGAATGGAACTTAATCCAGAAAGCAAAGCTACTGAGTATCTAGGTACTACTAAAGATGGTAATACATATCTTCGTGTGGATGTATGGTTAAAGCAAATCAAGACAGAGAATCAATTCAAGGTGAGTTTCTTCTTGGAAGATAAAGAAAGAGAGAACCGTGATGGGACTAAGAAACAGTATATAAACAGTGTAGGTATGACAGCTTGGGCTGCTGATGAGAATGACTTATGGGACTGGTTTACTAATGGACGTGACTATCGTGTTGCATATGTTGGTGAGGAAGACTTATATGAGTTTGTTCGTACTTGGTTAGGTAAGTTGGATTATCGTCATGCAGATACAGTTCTACAGCTAGACTGGAAGAAACTTATGCGTGGTAATATTGGTGACCTTAAAAGTGAGGTAAATGGTGAATGGTGTAACACTGTTGTAGCACTAGCAACTGTAGTTGTTAAAGAGCGTGATGGTGAGACTAAAGAATACCAAGGTATCTACAACAAAGGTTTCCTATCTGGATATACAATGAAACAGTTTAGACTGGTTGATTATACAGACAAACGTACACTTGATAGTCTTAGATCTAGAAAACCACGTGAACTTAAACCACATGAAAGATTTGTAGTTCGTGTGAGTGGTGAGTATGGTTGTAAAGACTATTACATTCTAAAAGAAATTGAAGAGTATAACCCTGGTGATAATCTTGTCGCCTCTGATAGTTATATATCAGATGATGGGTCAGACTACTAACCAAACCAATGTATAATAAGAGCCCTCTTCAGAAATGTTGAGGGCTTTTTTAATATAAAACTTATGATAAAGGGAAAGAAGTATGTACGTGTAAGTGCAGAGTTAATACTATCTAAAATATCAGAGTATGATATCTTCAGGTTTTATATGCCCAGTAAGGATTGGAAGTTAGGACAGGCAACATATTCTCCATTCAGAGATGAGAGGAATCCATCATTTCTAGTTGGAGTTAGAGGAGATACTATAATGTTTATTGACTTTGGTGATACTAGTATGAAAGGAGATTGTTTTGAGTTCGTAAAGAAGCTCTACAACATTCCTACATTTCATGAAGTGCTAATTAAGATTGATAATGATTTTAACTTAGGAATAAGTTCAGGATCTGATTCAAAAGAATACAAGAAGATAATTAAGTCTTACTCTCAACCAGAGCTGGTGAGTAAAGATTATTCTTTTATTCAGGTGAAGACTAGAAACTTCACACATGAAGAGTTAGCTTATTGGAATGAATACTATCAAGACATTGAAGATCTCAAAGCTAATAATGTATTCTCAGTTGCTGAGGTGTATCTAAACAAGAAGCGTATTGTTATACCAGACAATGAGCTTAGGTTTGGGTATCTCTATGATGGCCACTGGAAGATATACAGACCATTCTCTGATAGAAGATGGAAATGGATGCCTAATAATGTACCAATCACCGCTATGGATGGTAAAGATGACATCAAGAATTGTGATGTTGCATTTATCAACAAGAGTAAGAAAGACTACATGGTTATGAAGAAACTATATCCATGCTGTTGTGCTGTTCAGAATGAAGGTATGGGTTGTTTCTCTGATGAGAATGTACAATTCTTACTGGATAACTCAAACAGACAAATACTATCATTCGATAGCGATGAAACAGGTGTATCTAATAGTAAGAAGATTACTGAGATGTTTGGATTTGACTATTGTAATGTACCCAGAAAGTTCCTAAAAGATGGAATTAAGGACTGGGCAGATCTTGCAAGAGTTCACGGACTAAAAGTAATAGAAGAATATTTAATAAATAAAAACATAATACAATAAAAATGAAAAGAGCAATTACAACTGCTGTTGAGGCTAGAAATATTATGCTATCAGCACCAATACCCAAAGAAACAAAGACCTACAAACCTGTAAGTCATCAAGAACTTATAGATTTAACGCTTGAGAGTATATATCAATCAGGGTATACACTTGAAAAGCAAACCTATTCTACAGCAAGAGAGGGTAATGTAGCAAACGGACGCTACACTATATCTAATGTTGGAGATAGTGAAATGAAACTACAGATAGGTTGGCAAAACAGCTATGATAGAAGCTTAGCGCTTAAGTTTGCACTTGGTACAAGTATTATTATTTGTTCTAATGGTATGGTCAAAGGAGATCATGGAGCATTCAGAAAGAAGCATCAAGGAGACATACAAACATTTACACCAGCAGCTATATCAGAATATATTAAAGGTGGAGGTGACGCTTTTGAAGACTTACAAAAGGATCGTGATATGTTAAAGCAATACGAAGCTACAGATAAGATTCAAGCAGAAGTGATAGGTAGTTTGTTTCTTCAAGAGGAAATCATTTCATCATCACAACTAAATATAATTAAGAAGGAACTCAAAACTCCAACTCACAACTATAGTGCAGAAGGAAGCATGTGGGAGCTGTATAACAATGTTACATTTGCTATGAAGCAATCACATCCATCAGATTGGATGCAAGATCATATAGATGTTCATAACTTCTTTATTAATCACACCAATAATATTACTCAAGAGGTGAAAGCAGATGCAGATATGTTTGCAGCTGTACTTAAGAATCAATTAGATATGTTTGAATCATGACAGTTAGTGAATATGTAAACAACCTTGTACAGTTGTTAAAAAAAGATCCTGAGATAGGTGAATTAGAAGTAATCTATTCTCAGGACGCAGAGGGTAACTCTTACGAGAAGGTATTCTACACTCCATCACTCATGAAGACAGATGGATTAGAGAATGCATATGTCACAGGGGTGAGAAATATAGACCCATATGAGATAGATGTAGAAACAAGTGCATTATGTATTAACTGATATGGGAGGAATAGTAGTAACAGGAGGTGCAGGATTCATAGGATCTCATCTCGTTGAAAGATTGGAAGAGCTCAATAAACAAGTATCAATAATTGATAACTTCAGTACTGGCAAGATGCTAAACTTTTCAAATCTGCATTACAAGCCTTATGTAACGATTTATGAATTAGGAAGCGATAGTTGGGGTGAATTGCATGATGTTATAGGGCTTGAAACTCTTATTCACTTAGCTGCACCTGTATCAGTTGAAGAGAGTTTGTCAAACCCAGATAAATATCATCGTCAAATTGTAGAAGGTAGTGCTCAGTTGTTTGATTGGGCAATAAGGAATGGCTGTAAGAACATAGTGGTAGCATCAACAGCTGCTGTATATGGAGATACAGAAACATTTCCTACAACAGAAGATAGTAAGTTATCTCCTAGATCACCTTATGCATCATGTAAACTAGCAATGGAAGAGCTTTGTACAAAATATGATGCAAACTTTTCAGTGCTAAGATTCTTCAATGTATTTGGAGAAAGACAGAAAGAGAGTGGAGGATATGTATCAGCTATACCTATATTCTATAAACAATATGGAAACCGTGATAGCTTAACAGTTACAGGAGATGGTCAACAGACCAGAGACTTTATATATGTTAAAGATGTTGTTGATGCTATTATAGCTTCAATAGGTTGCAATGGTGTTTGGAATGTAGGATCTGGTGAAGAGGTTAAGATTATAGATGTGGCTAAGGCATTTAGTGACAATATAGAGTTTATACCTGCTAGAAAAGAAGCTAAGCGGTCTCTTAGTGATATAACAAAGATAAAAGAAGACTTGGGATGGTCTCCACAAGTAAGTTTAATTAATTGGATAAAATCAATAAAAAAATGAAATGGGATAATTTTAAAGAACACTTCCACCCATCGTGGCACGGTAAAATGAAACCATTTATAGAAAGCAATGAGTGCGATGAGATATATGCATTCTTGAAGAAAGAGAGTAAGAGGGGCAAGCAGATTGCTCCTCTGTCATCTCAGGTCTATAGATGTTTCAAAGAGACACCACTTGGTGAAGTGAAAGCAGTGATTGTGGGCATGTGTCCCTATCACACATTTAAGAATGGATTACCTGTAGCAGATGGTCTGCTTATGGGTTGTTCAGTGACAGGTTATGTACAACCTTCTCTAAAGCAATTTTACAATGCACTTGAGAACGAGTTTCACAGAGGTCTTAATCTGAGTTATGATCCATCTCCTGATGTAACCTATCTAGCAGAGCAGGGAATACTAATGCTTAACGTAGCGCTCACCACTGAGAAGAACAAAGCTGGTAGTCACATAGATATATGGGAACCGTTTACAAAGTATTTGTTTGAAGAGGTTCTTAATCCGCTAGGTGTACCATATGTTTTTCTTGGTAAAGATGCTGGTAGATACAAAAGGTATGCAGGAATATTTGCTCACACATTTGTTGTGAGTCACCCAGCTAGTGCTTCTTACAAAGGAGTTGATTGGGATAGTGAGGGTGTGTTTACAAAAGTGGATACACTAATTTATGAAAACAACGGATTTAGCATCAACTGGTTAAAAGATGCAGAAGATCCATTTTAAAAACAGAAACAATGATAAGAGGAACATTAACAGAAGATCCTGGTATATTAGAACCAGGAGATGAGATTATTACTTGCCATGGCTCAGAGATGAGATGTTATGTAATAGAAGAAATACCACGAGTTAGTAAACTAAAAACATGGCATAACGGTAGAACACGATACATAGCTGTAAAGTCTAGAGCTGCTTTGACACAAAAGACCACTTCACATGTAAATCAATGGACTGGTAAAACTTATACTCACACTTATAAAACGTATGAGTTCAGAGTGCCTAATGAGAATGATCCAATAATAAAAGTGGATCTAAACTGGAAACAAATATATATAATTAATAAATTTAAAAATGGATAACACAGTAAACAGACCGATTAAGAAAGAAGAACTTCAAGTGGGAGATGAAGTTATTGTACGAGGTGTAGACCTCAACTACATGCAAATTGTAAGGCCACCTATGCCAAAACAATACAAAGACTATCAAGGAAACCCTTACACAGGATACACATCAGCTGTATGTAATAGAATCAACAGTAAGTTTGGTAGGAAATGGAATTCAGATGATAAACAGAATGTAAGATTTGACTTTGAATATAAGTCAATCTGGTTAGTAAAACGAGGAGATAACAATTAATAAATAAGAACAGAAATGAGATTAGAAAATCAAAAACAATCAAACGTCCTAGAAACAGGACCAGCTAACAAGAGCATAGGAATGTCCCTAGACTTAGATTCTGCACAGGTATTGATGCAGATGTTAAGTAAGAATCTGTATTCAGATGCAATAGGCTCTACAGTTAGAGAGTGTGCCAGTAATGCACTGGACAGTCATAGAAGAGCAGGAGTGAATAAACCTATCGTGGTATCTCTTGTAAGAAATGACAGTAACAATTATGAATTCTCTGTTGAGGATTTTGGTGTTGGTCTAGACGCAAATGATGTAGAGAAGATTATCAGTAAGTATGGTAAGTCTACAAAGCGTGATAGTGATACAGAGCTTGGTATGATGGGTCTTGGTTTCAAGGCCCCTCTAGCTTATGCTAGTAGCTTCTACTTTAGATGTAGAAAAGATGGTGTAGAGCGTAAGTATATGATGTATGAAGGTGAGGAAACTAACACTATTGATCTAATATATGAGAAACCAACAACAGAAGGTAATGGTGTTAAGGTGATTATACCTATCAAGTGGGGAGATCGTTGGGACTTTACAAGTAAAATTAAAGAGCAGCTTGCTTATTTTGAGCATGTGTATTTTAATGTGGATGATGTAGATAATAACTTTGTGATTCATAGATCCAACTTGTTTCAGTTCTCTGAGCTATCTTCTGACAACTATCTGCATGTATGTCTTGATGATGTATACTATCCACTAGACTTTAAGAAGCTTGATATAGATAGAATAGAAATACCTGTAGGATTGAGACTTAGTTTGACAGATGGTGTCTTTCCTACACCAAACCGTGAGGCTCTTAGGTATACACCTGAAGCAAAGAAAGCTATTCTAGAAAAGATTAAACGCTTTGCTAATGTAATGACACAACGTTACAATCAGTCAGTCACTGTAAATAGTGATGTGTATGCTGTATTGAAATACTATACAAATAGCAGTAGATATATCAAGATGTTTGGTCAGGAGTTTGACTATAATCAGCTTGCTAAGTTTGCTACAGCTAGAATTGCTACACCTAAAATACCTGGTGTAAATACACTGGAGTTGCATACACTAAGTAATTATTCATTTACTACACTTCTTAAAAACTACAGACGCTCATACAAATATGAGAATGGTAGAATGTATGAAATTAAATCTGATAACACTTGGGCAGCACGTGTAGAGTGGGATGCAAAAGATAGAAGACACTATATACTTAATGGTGACATGCGAGGAAACAAGAAGGCCTATCTAAGAGAACTTGCAGAAGACCATGAATCTAGATGTGTGTATTTTATTAAGGAGAAATCAAAAAAGGATTACGTAAAACTTAAAGGGGCTCAGGGATACAAAGATCTTCTGAAGCTTAACAACTATCCTAAGGATCAGTGGAGAACTGTACTCAAAGAGTGGAGACACATTGAGAGTCTTTTACTTGCTGATCTTGTTGATGCTGATGCTATTGAGGTGCCTCAAGACTGGCTAGATGCTAGAAAGAATAATAAGGTGGCTAAGATGAAAGCAACTAAGGCTGCTAAAGGTGCAAAGCTTGAAGGTGATTTCAATTGTAAGATGGCTGATAATCTTCTTAGATATAATAGTGGTAGAAACTGTAAGTTTGTAGCTAATCGTTTGAATACTAAGGATATTGAAGAGGGTAGTACAGTGTATCTCTACACACATCATGATAACTTTATGGTTCTTGATAACATGTATGAGGACACTAGAAAGCTAAACATTAAATACATCACACTGTCTCAACGAGAACTAAAGATTATTGAAGACTCAGGAGAGACAATTGACAATCTTGTGTCTTATGATGATTTTATTAAAGGGCATGAGTTGTTTGTTAAGATAGTTACAGCTGTACGTATTCACAGATTCGCTAAGAAGTATAATGATGTATTTGAAAAGAGAAGCTATATAAAGCAAGTTAATGAAGAACTTGGAGAAAATCTAGAAGATCTTTCAACATATCGAAATGATTATCTACATTCTGGTAAGTACACCGAGTTTGGTGATCTTGATGCTTTGGTAAACATTGCTACAGAGAACAAGTTGTTTGATGCAAACTTTTATGTTTTACAAGAGAAGGTGCACCAGACACTACGCACTCACTACTATTTCAATACACTTGCAAAGGTGATGGGTTATCAACACCTCAATGGGGAAATCCTAGATTGTATGGCACAACTAATGACATGTAATGGATTAGAAGTGAACGAAGACTATGAGTATAACTATCTAAAGGAAGCGCTGAAAGACAGCGAAGAAACAGAGTAATCATGTGGGAGATTGTTTGACAGTCTCCCATATTTTTCGTATATTAATAAATAAATAACAATTAAAAAACATGAGTAAATTTTTAAGTTTGGAATGGTTCAAAAACAAAGTGGACCATTCAGTAGAGAAGGTAATTGAGAAGAAACTTGATACCTTAATGAACCAGCAAGATGAAGCAGCTGGACAACCATTTAGCAGTGCTAAGTTGGTAAATGATGTACTAACTATTGTGATGAATGATGGTTCTGTAATTACTAAGATGGATGCTACGGAAGATCATTATGCAGCTGTACAGCTAGCAAAGAATGTAGCAGACTTATATTCTATTGTTAGTGATCCTAGTGTTGTTAGTGAGAAAATTGAAGAGGAGAAAAGGATTGCAAGACTTTTAGCTCTTCGTGAAGGACTTTCTATTCTAAGAGAGAGTGGTGAGTTTACAGTGGATGGAGATAGTGTATACTTCAAAGGTATATCCAGGTCTCTACCACAACTACTAGTCGAAGAACTTATCGATGAGGTGAGTCGTGCTAAAGAGTTGGGTATTCCACTAAATGATTATGATGGATATCAGTCTCTCAAGAGATTCTTTATGTGGTGTGCACTTAATCCAAGAGCTGAGGTGGCACACGAGCTATACAGATTCTTGAAAGAGAACAGCTTCCGTATCACTAAGCAGGGATTCTTTGTAGCACTACGTAATGTTGTTACACTACATGGATCTCCAGAGCTTGTACACTTCATCTCTAATACATACAACAAAGTGAAAGCTGTATGGAAGAAGAGTCCAGATGACTACACTGTGTTCCTACAAAATGGTGAATACAAACTTGTGCATGATGACAAGTTATACCGTGAAGAAACACGAACCAGTACAGTTTGTAAAGAGTGCTGGGGAGAAGGTGGTTACTATAATTTTGATGATACATATGCTGATCAAGATGAATGGGATGAAACAGAGTGGATAGAATGTGATAATTGTGGTGGAACAGGTGAAGTGGAAGAGTATGAGTACACAACAAATGTTATGGTGGACCATGGAGAAGAGATAGGTAAACTTACAGCTCTATATCTAGACCTACCTAATAGACATGAGAATCGCTTCACAGATGATTGGACTAAAACATTTGACATACGTGTAGGTAAGGTGGTTAACATGCCTAAAGAGCAGTGTAACTGGTCAACACAAGATTGTGCTGCAGCTGGTTTACATTTTACTTCTGACCAGATACACTATGTAGGATGTGGTGATCAGTCTGTTCTAGTTCTTATCAATCCTATGAAGGTTGTTGGTATTGGGACACACAAGGGTAGATGCTATGAGTATTTGCCAATCATGACTGTACCAAGAGATGAGGCTACAGAGATTCTTCATGACAATCAGTTTGACACTCTACAGCTTGATGAAGAGTATGCAATCCGTGAGCTTGAGGATCTAGAAGCTAAGGTTCAGGAAGGGTTTGTATCTGAAAGTTCTAAGTATGAATTCAATTTACCAAATGTTAGCAGTGCTGACATACGTAATATTGTAGGAAGCTTAGAAGATATGAAGGCTGAGATACGAGACAGAGTTGTATCTTTAGATTAATTAATTGGGGGATAGCATTTATTTTGTATATTTGTTATCCCCCTTTAATTTAAACTTATGGCAAAAAAGACAGTAAGAAAACCAAGAGTGCCACGTACTAGAAATGCTGGAACAATGACAGAATCAATGTTCTGGTCCATGATTAGGAGTGCTCTAAGACAGAAAAGCAGATGGTGGAAACCAATTGCTGAATGTAAGAAGTTAGCAAGAAGAGCGTACAAGGGAAAAAACAAAAGACAGAAGTGGGAATATCTATGTAATAAATGTAAGAAGTGGTATAAGAGTGATCAAGTTAATGTTGATCATATTGAACCTGCAGGTAGTTTGAATTGCTCAAACGATCTTCCAGCTTTTGTAGACACTCTATTTTGTGAACAGGATAACTTACAGGTTCTTTGTAAAACATGTCACGATCAAAAAACTAACTTAGAAAAACAATTAAAACAATTTAAAAAATGAACCACTTTATGAAACCAAAGCATTACGAATCAACATCTGAACAGGATGTAATTGATTTCTGCCAAGCTTATGATTTATCTTTTACGAAGGGGAATGTAATTAAATACATTACTAGAGCAGGTAAAAAGGGTGATGAACTACAAGACTTACACAAAGCCTTGGATTATATACAAAGAGAAATAAAATTTATTAAAAACAAACAGAGATGATAAAGGGACAAACAAACACAGAAGCAAACTATAGGGCTGTCATGTTAGACAGCTCTAGTTCTTTAAAGGACTTTTCACTTGATAGAAAGAAATATTATAGAAAATATATCCTTAATGAACCAATTAACGAGAAAGAAACAGCAGCTGCTAATATGGGTAGACTTGTAGAAACCATGTTGTGGGAACCAGAACTATTTGATGAGAAGTTTATGTTATCAAACTGTGCAACTACACCTACAGGACTTATGTTAGAATTTGTAGAGGCACTATATCGTGTCACTAGAGATGCTACAGATGAGTCTGGAGAGGTTACTAGAGATTTTGAGAGCTTATCAAGAGAAGCATATGACATATCTTCTTTCAAGATAAAGTATGAGGCTGTTATCAAGAAGTTCGTAGGCAGTGATGCAGAACTTTACTATCATGAGATTAGAAAAGTGAGAGCAAATAATCTAACTGTAGTTAATAACCTAGAGATCACTATGGCTGAAAAGATTGTACAGACACTTAAATCAAGTTCTGTAACTTCTCACATTGTTAACCTTGTTAGTAGTGCAAGATACAGTGCTTTTTGTCAAGTGCAAGTTGAAGATTATCCTGTAGATGGACACTCTTTCAAGTCTATGATGGACTGGGTAGTGGTAGATCATGATGCTAAAACTATTCAGGTGTATGACTTGAAATGTACATGGAATGTAGAGAACTTCTTTGAAGAATACTATCTATATAGAAGAGCATTTATTCAAGCATTCTTGTATAAGAAAGCTGCACAACACATGGCTAATGATGACATGTTAGAATACTATGGGTATGAGGTACTTAATCCTAGATTTATTGTTTGTGATAGTGCAAACTTCTATAGTCCAATAATATATACATTGTCTGATGAAGACATGAGTGATGCTTACCTTGGTTTTCAATACAAGGGTAGAACTTACACTGGTGTGAAGAGTCTGATTAGTGATTTGAAATGGGCAACAGAGAATAACATGTGGGACGTTAGCCAAGGAACATTCGAGGCTAATGGAGTAGTTAATATACGTAATAGATAATAATGAAACTTAAGAAAACAATAACAAGCATATTTATGGTGCCAACTCTAATGGTTCCAAAGAACGCATTGAAACAGAATGGGTTCATAAATGCTTATTTAGATGATGTAGAACGAGATTTTAAATATGATGACGTTGTTTATCTCTTGTTCTTACCCACTGATGTAGCAAAATTTAGAGAATTCCTCGATGGAGAATATGAACGTACCACCTCTATCATCGAGGATTATGATTATGAAGGTGGTTTTGTTGTGTTAGTATATAAACTTAATCCAGACTTTGATATAGACTTTTATTTAATTAGACAAGGTAGATATTCTGAAACAAGTGAGAAGTTTCAAAAGATATTTCCAAAGGTTATAAAGATTAAAAAGCACGGACTACACAGAGATGAGATTAGTCTTCAATACAGAGTGTTTAATAAAACAGATGACATGATAGAGTATTGGGAAGATAAGCTCGGTATAGAGTGGGACGATAGTCTTGAAGTATGGGAAGGGTTTGATGAAAGTAAAGAGATACTTGACATAAACAAACTAAAAAAAAAGTGTTGAATTAACAAAAAAATAATTATGGATGCAGAAAAACTAATGAATGAAAATCCTCTTACAAAAGCTAAACTAAAAGAGTGGTTTTTAGATAAACTTATGGCTTCAGCAAACGAGTTCAAAGAAGATGATTCTTTTAAAGAATTTATGATTAACTCTGGTATTACAGATGATCAAATAACAAGAGTATTTAAAGATGGTGGTAGAGCCAGTTTAGATATGTTTGATGAGAATGATGTAGTAGTAAACATAATACATGACTGGAAGACAAAGAAGTTCTCTTATCGTATAAATGATGAGAAACAGACTGGTAAATACTCTTTAAGAAAAGAAGCAGAGAAGCATGCAATGCAGAAAGCTGTAACTATTCTTGAGTCAAAATTAACTGAAAATAAGGAAACAAATGACAACCCAGAGAATTAAAGAACTAGTAGAAGATTACTTTAATCTAGATCTATCAGAGAAGACCAGAAAGAGAAATGTAGTTCACATTAGATTCTTATATTACAACTTGGCCTATAACCATGCGTCAGATGGTATGAGTTTAACTGCTGTAGGTAACACTATTGGTGGTTTTGATCACGCTACTGTGCTGTATGGCCTTAGACAATACAAGAACTTATATGAATTCGATAGAGCTTTTAGAAACAGAATCAATCCATTTCTTAATGAAGTGGAGGAAGAACTTAATAAAAGTAGCATCGAAGGTAAGAGAACTATACATAGACAAATAAGGAGAATGAAGGAAAGAATCTTTCAAATGGAGAAACAATTAGAGGAAATATCTTAAATTTTACAAATAATTATGAGAACAATTGGAAAAATTATAGTAGATTTGCTTTCCAGCAATCACATTTCAGCTGAGGAAGCTGAATTATTGATCACCCACCTTTCAGAGAATAAAAGACCTTCAGGTTATCAACCTGGATGGACTTCTAGTCCCTATTGGTATCAAACAACCACATTATGAGAACAGCAAAACAATTTAATCAGACATATGAATTAGTTTGCACTGGAGAAGGACTTACAATAGAAGTGCCTGCTGTAGTACAGTTCTTAAACTTAGCATTCATAGACTTCTTGAGAATAGAGGGATTTGAATATAAAGAAATCTCAACAATTCGTGGAATACCTAGAGTTGATACTAATCTTCCAGATCTTATGCCTTATATAGGTAGAGTAATTCAATCAGAATTGGAAGAAAAGATATCGCTCATGTTAAAGGTTGAGTTTGAAATCGAAGAAAGGTTAAGATCTATAAACTTAGACAAAAACGGTAACCCATTAACACTATGAACAAAAACATTTTTATGCCAAGGGTCAATATTCTCCCATATGAATATCCACAATTACTAGACTACAAAGATGCTATCAGACATTCCTACTGGATAGATACAGAATTCAACTTTACAGAAGACATACAAGACTTCAAGGTAACCATCTCTAATGAAGAGCGTGATGTTATCAAGAAGACTATGCTTGCTATTGCACAAATAGAAGTCAACGTAAAAACATTCTGGGCTGATATGTATAAGCGTATGCCTATTACAGAGATTGGGGATGTGGGGATGACATTTGCTGAGTCAGAAGTTAGACACAAAGATGCATATGCTAGACTATTGAGAATACTTGGCCTTGAAAAAGAGTTTCAAAGTGTTATAGAGGTTCCAGCTATAGAGGGTAGACTTAAGTACCTAAAAAAGTACTTAGATGGTACAAGATCTAGAGACAATAAAATGTATACTAAGTCTGTATTATTATTCTCTTTGTTTATAGAGCACGTAAGTTTATTTAGTCAGTTCTTAATTATGATGAGCTTTAACAAAGAAAGAAATGTACTGAAAGGTATATCTAATGTTGTTGAGGCTACCAGTAAAGAAGAAGAGATACATGGTAACTTTGGTGCTGAGATAATTAATATTATCAAGAAAGAAAACCCTGAGTGGTTTGATGATGAGTTTGAAAACTTAATATATTCAGCATGTAAGAAAGCTTACAAAGCTGAGTGTGGTATATTAGATTGGATCTTTGAAAAAGGAGAGCTTAACTTTCTACCTAAAGAAACAATTCAACACTTCATCATGAATCGATTCAATAATTCTTTGAAGAAGATTGGAATGAAACCAATATTTGATGTAGATAAAGAACTAATTGCATCAACAAAATGGTTTGACATAGAAATCACTGCTACTAAAGAAGGAGACTTCTTTTATAAAAAGCAGGTAGATTATAATAAAAAGAGTAAGAGTATAACTGTAGACGATTTATTTTAAAATGGAATATAAAAGATATTACTGGCTTAACGAAGACAGTAGAACATTTTTGTCCAGAGGATATCTAGATGAATCCCCTGAGCAAAGAGTAAGAGATATAGCTAACATTGCTGAAAAGTATTTAGCTATTAAAGATTTTGCTTGTAAGTTTGAAGACTACATGGCAAAAGGATACTATTCACTATCAACACCTGTATGGATTAACTTTGGTAAACAGAAAGGTTTACCTATTAGTTGTTATGGATCTAATGTAGATGATACACTAGATAGCATACTTAATGCAGGCCGTGAAATAGGTATGATGTCTAAGTATGGTGGTGGGACAAGTGCCTACCTAGGTAACATTAGACCAAGAGGAACTAGTATTAGTACTGGTGGACAAGCTGATGGGCCTATTCACTATGCTAGAATGTATGACACTGTAGTAGATGTATGTAAACAATCTGCTGCTAGACGTGGAGCATGTGCTGTATACTTACCTGTAGAGCACGCAGACATAGAAGAGTTTCTAGATATTGGTACAGAGGGTAATCCTATTCAGAATCTTCAGTATGGTGTAACAGTTAGTGATGCCTGGTTGAAGAGTATGAAAGCTGGTAGTAAAGAGAAGCGTAAGATATGGGCCAAGATAATCCAAAGACGTAATGAGTTTGGATTTCCATACATTATGTTCTCAGACAACTCAAACAATGAGACATCTCCATACAAGGAATTAGGATACAAGATTACAGCATCTAATTTGTGTAGTGAAATACAACTACCTACAGACAGCTTTAATAGTTTTGTATGCTGCTTAGGATCTATCAACTTGTTGCACTGGGATGAGATAAAAGAAACAGATGCTATAGAAACATATGTACTGTTCTTAAATGCTGTAATGAATGAGTTTGTTCAAAAGGCAGAACATCTTCCTGGTATGAGAAGAGCATATAGATTTGCAAAAGAGCACAGGGCTATTGGTGTAGGTGTATTAGGATATCACTCCTTGTTCCAGTCTAAGCTTATAGAGTTTGAATCACTGGAAGCTAAACAACTTAACCATCAGATTTTCAAGACGTTAAAAGAACGTACTGAAGATGCATCTAGATGGTTACATGATGCTAAAGGATACAAGTCTATCAGAGAAGGGTATGCTAATACTACTCTTATGGCTATAGCACCAACTAAATCTAGTTCATTTATACATGGTGCTGTATCTATGGGTATAGAACCTATTAAATCTAACTACTTCATCAAGGATCTTGCTAAGAGTAAGACAGTGTATAAGAATCCGTTCTTAGAAGCTGAGCTTGAGAAGTATGATCTAAATAATGATGAAACTTGGGAGTCCATCTTAAAGAAAGATGGGTCTGTCCAACATTTAAAATTCCCTACAAAGGGAGTATTCAAATCATTCATAGAGATTAGTCCTAAGGAGATAGTTCTTCAAGCTGCTCAAAGACAAAAGTTTATTGATCAGTCGCAGAGCTTGAACCTTATGATAGATCCTAGTGTACCAGCTAAAGATATCAATCAGTTATATCTTTATGCACATGAAGAGGGTGTTAAAACACTCTACTATCAGTTCAGTCAGAGTTCAGCACAAGCGTTTGCACGTAATATTCTAGAGTGTGCAAGCTGTGAGGGCTAACTAAGTTAATTATAAAAATGTATGCTTCTAACAAATTTAGTTTGGTAGTTTAAAATACATTTTATAACTTTGAGCTGTGGGGGTACAAGATTTGAATTAAGTATTTCTGTTCTGTTTTTAATTGTGAAAGGGGCCTTGGAGAAATCTAAGGCCTTTTTTTGCTTGTAAAATAGAGTAGAATTTATTATATTTGTACGTAACAATTAAATAATTAAGAATGGCAAAAAAACAAGAAACAACCGTAGACAAGTTCCAGGAAGCACTGGAAAAATTAAACAAACAATATGGTAAGGGAACCGTATTAGCATTAGACAGCAAAACAGAAGGCAACTATGATGCAATCAGTACAGGATCAATTGGATTTGATTGGATTACATTAGGTGTAGGAGGTTTTGTAAAAGGTAAAATGTATGAATTGATGGGATGGGAAGGTACAGGTAAATCCACTATATGTGGACATGCTGTAGCTAGCTGTCAAGCTAAAGGAGGAAAGGTAGTATATATAGATGGCGAGCATGCTGTTGATAAGAACTACTTTGAAGCACTTGGTGTAGATACATCACAGATGCTAATTGCTCAACCATCTTCAGGTGAAGAAGGATTTAATATTGCTGTGGAAATGATGCAGTCTGGTGAAGTGGATTTATTAATTATAGATTCAGATTCATCACTGATTCCTAAAGCTGTATTAGATGGTGATGTAGGAGATCATGCAATTGGTAAGAAAGCTAGACTAAATAGTGGAGCTTATCCAAAGATTAAAAGCATTGCTCACAATACAGACACATGTATAATCGTAATCTCTCAGTACCGTGAGAAGATTGGTGTTATGTTTGGTAACCCAACTACTACACAAGGTGGACATGCTCTTAAGTTTTATTCTGATTGTAGAATAGAAGTGGGCAGATCACTAGCAAAAGAAGGTCAAGAAGTTTATGGTAACATCACAAGAGTGAAAGCTACTAAAAACAAAATGAGCCCTCCATATCAGAAATCAGAGTTTGAGATTGTTTATGGTGTAGGTATTGATAAAGTGGGAGAAACTCTAAAATTACTACATGAGTTTGAATTAGGTCGTAAGTATGGTAAGACATACACCTTTGATGGTATCAAGTATGATCTAGATGAATTCAAAGAAATGATTGTAAACGATGAAGTATTCTTTGATAAATTAAAAACAAAAATTATAAACTCTATTCGTGGTGTAGAAGAAGAAGAAAAAAAAACTGAGAATGTAAATTCTATTGAAGTGATAGCACCTCAAGAACTTACACCAGACTTATTCGATGCACCTGAGTTATGAAATGTATAGTGTGTGGAGCAAATTCAGAGTCTGAATACTGCTTCAAACATAAGCCTAGAAAAAAACTGTCTGGCAACAGGGGATTCAATAAACCAACGCTAACTAAGAAATCTAGAGTTAGTGTTGGTAAATCCCAACCAAACACAGATCATATAACATTCAAAGAGATTTGGAAAGAAAGACCTCACAAGTCTGAAGTTAGTGGTGAGTATCTAGGTAAGGAAGCGCTAAGTTTATATTTTCATCACATACTTCCTAAAAGAAAGTACCCACAATTTAGGAATCTTAAAGAAAATATTATACTTTTGACAGCTGATGAGCACGCTAATGTAGAAAGTGACATCTACAGATATGAAAAAATAAATAAGATAAGAGAGTATCTTATAGATAAATACAAGTTAAATATATAAATCAACATTATGAACAAAGAACAAAAAAGAAAGAGAGCAGAAAAATGGTTTGCTGCTCATGGTATCAATCCTAACACACCAGATTCTGATGGTAATCAAAGAGTATTAGACGTACGTCCAGCTCAAAGTTTTACAGAAGATATGGATGGTGTTGTTAGTCATCCTTGTACAATTACTGTAGAAGGATTTTTATTTTATGCACACGTAACTGTAGAGTTCAATGATGGATCAAAGTCTTATGAATTCCAAGGTGGATCAGGAGGAGTTGGTGTAGGTGATCTTACATGTGAAGGTGTTATCTACTATGGTAATCAAGACACATTATTAAAAGCTACAACCTTTGGTGTTGCATTTGGTGCAGAAGATGGTGGTGTATGTCAAGTGACTTGGGGTACAAGCGGTAATGCTACAGCTGCAGGTATAGGTGAAGGCCTAGGTGCATTTGGTGGTAGTGGATCATGGAACTAAATTAAAATCAACATTATGAAAAACCAATTCTTTTACACACGTAAAGAGGCTATACAGGATACAGATCCTGTAGAGTACAAAGAGTACACAGACAGTATTAACATTAACAAAGTAATTCGTAGCGTTCAGATGAGCGATGACTCAATTGTTGTCTTGCTAGATGACATGCATGAACGTATTTCAGAAGTACCTAATATCAATCCTAAGAACAACAAGGTGATTGGTACAAAGAAGAAGGTAGATGTATATCAAACAGAGGCGTATCTATATGGAGAAGATATAGAACGATTTAAAAACCTAACAAATATTGAAAACAATGGCTAAGAAACTATACAAAGCGCTACTAGGAAATAGAATCTATGTAGAGATCCCTAAAAAGGAAGAAAGTAAACTTATAGTTGACGAGAACACTAAAGAAGAGTTACAACGTCAGATGCTAAAAAAGATGTCTAAACTTAAAGTTTATGATGTTGGAGATATAGTAAAGAATGTAAAAGCTGGTGATACAGTATTAGTAGATCCAGGAAAGTTAAAAGATGCAATGGTTATTCCTTTAACTGATGAAAAAGATGTGCTACTAGTATCTCCATTTGATGTAATACACGTCTGGTAATGAGTAAATTCCCTTTTATATCGTGTAAATGTATAACTTACGGACGAGTTGATACGTTAGAAGAAGCGCTGTACAGCTTTCTTATACAGGATTATCCAAAAGATAGATGTGAGTTAGTGATTGTCAATGATTATCCCAAACAAAAACTCATATACGATCACCCTCAGGTTACCATTTATAACTTGGATGAAACATTTCCTTTAATAGGAGAGAAGGAGAACTATGCTATTGAACGATGTAAAGGGGAACTTATTGCTGTTTGGGATGATGATGATGTAGCACTGTCTAATCATCTAATAAACATAGCTCAGAACTGGAATTATGATACTAACATAATACACTGGGAAACAGGTGTGTTTTATAATGAACCTAATATTACAGCTATAACTGGAGTGGGTAACTCAGGAATAGTGTATAGTAAAAGTGTCTGGGAGAGAATAGGTAAAAGTCCATTAGTAAATGCTGGTGGTGATGCAATCTTAACAAATAAGATACATGGCTTTGGAAGACAGTATGTTAATAATGTTAAGCTGCCTGAAAAAGAAGCTTCTTGGTTTTATATGTGGGGCGGTAGAGGATATCATCAATCTGGACAAGGTGCAGATGATGATGACACTAAACCTAATATTATAGAAAGACATTCAGCTCATATAGAAAACGAGAGGATAAAAGGTAATATACCTACAGGTGATATACACCTATCTCCTAAGTGGAATAAAGATTATGCAAAAATGTTATCTGATTTTATAAAATGAAAGTATTAGTAACTACAGCATCATTTAGTAGCCCTCTACATTCTACATGGGTACCTCAAGAATCTAATAAGTATGACATAACTCTTAATAGAATAAGTGATGAGACTGACAGTGCTAGGCCTCTAGCAATGCATCCTAGATTGCGTGCAAAAATGCCAAAGATGTTAGCTTGGGAAGAACATCCAGGATATGATTACTATATATGGTTAGATTCTTCTTTCTCTATATTAAATGGTAGGTCCATTGAACGGATGGTAGACTATTGTAGAGATAGTGATGCATGTTTCTTTAAACACTCTGGAAGATCTTCTGTAGAATCAGAGACTAAATTTGTAATAGATCTTCTAAATGGCAACAATCAATACATCTTAGATAGATATAAAGGAGAAAAGCTGCATGAACAACTAAGTCATTACCAAAAAGATAAGGAGTGGAATGACAACTTTTTAGTAGAGTGTGGTACATTTATTTACTCTAAAAATGTAGTGGAGAATAGAGAGTATAACTTAATGAAAGAATGGTTTTATCATAATTGTTTATGGTCCATACAAGATCAAATAAGTCTACCCTATCTGTTACATAAATTTAAAACCAAATATAAATTCTTTGAAAAGAATGTATATGATAACAGTTATACAAAATGAAAAAGATAAAAGCAAGATGGATGCCACTGCTTAGAGCAATGGTCAGAGACAGAAGACTATCTCCTATAGAAAGACTAGCTACAAGAGTTGGTTATATGGGTGTAGGTTTCTTAATTATGGGACAGTGGACACTCATACCAGCATGTTTTATAGCAGGGTTTATATGTGTAATGATACAAGTAGCTGTTAGAAGACAGTGGAACCTAGTGCTACTACAACTCAATGGGTTGATAGCGTGGACCATACACTTCATAAACTCTTTATAATAAAAAAGCCCCAATTAAGGGGCTTATATTATTTACATCCGTACTTACATTTCTTTTTTACAGTCTTACCTTTCTTAGCATATCCCATTTTGTTACGAACAGCTGTAGGTAATTTCTTAAGTCCTACTTGTTTAGCCGTAGGCTTCTTTAACTTCTTACCAGCCTTAGCTTTCATTTTAGATTTAGGTGGTACCATAGAGGCAGCTTTGCCACCATAGCCCATCTTTTTAACTTTCTTACCAGCTTTGGCTTTCATAGACTTGCCATAACCAGCTTTCTTTACTTTGGATCCTGACTTAGCTTTTTTCATAGTTTTGCCATATCCTGCTTTTTTACGCATCATGATTGTATAGTTTGAGTGTTAACATTTCCATCTTCTTCTAGCCTGTCTGATTCTAGAATTAGGATTATTTCTAGTCTTAGCAGAGCTACGCTTTAACTGTCCCAAACTTCTAGCGCAATAAGACTTACGTCTTTTAGCAGCTTTAGATCCCTTTTTTACTTTACCTGTTACAGCAGTCTTTAGTTTGCTGCCAGGATTTGCTTTTCTATAGGCTTTTACACCTTTCTTAGTCATACCAGCACCCTTTTTAGTAGCTCTGTAATTAGCAGATTTACCCTTTGTGGTTTTTCTGATAGCTTTTTCTTTTCTTTTGGCCATGGTTATTTCTTCTTTTTAGTAGACTTCTTACGCTTTCTAAGCGCACTAGTCCTCCTACCCATGCCCACTCTTTTCTTTTCAGCCACAACAGCAGCTTTACGTTTACCAACACCTTTCCATGTAACAGGTGTTTTCTTACTAACTTTTTTGCTAGGACGACATTTCTTTACGCCTTTATTCTTGGAAGATCCACAGGGGTTACCCTTTTCATCTTTCCATTTCTCTTTAAACCAACGTTTAAGAGCAGCACCTTTCTTTGTCTTTCTAACTGCCATTATATTATTTGATATCACACCATCCTACACATATTGTCTTGAAGGTGCAATAATATATTAGTTTACATATTAGATTTCTCATACTACTTTTTCTTTCCTGCTCTACGTTTTCTGCATTTAGCAATAGCTCCACTGGCATAAGCAGAGGGGAATACCTTATATTGTGCTTTTACCTTGTGGTAACAAGCATCATGATTAGGTTTAGAAGATTTACCCTTTTTAGCTTTGGGTACTGCTTTCTTCTTTGCTACTGTCTTACGTCTAGTAGCT
>Ga0209645_1000023_pt1 | contig 70117 bp, 88 predicted proteins | sample ETNvirenome_6_30_FD_184070 | JGI IMG/M metagenome (GOLD analysis project Ga0209645, IMG submission 184070) | Marine viral communities from the Pacific Ocean - ETNP_6_30 (SPAdes) (version 2) | ecosystem: Environmental > Aquatic > Marine > Oceanic | place: Pacific Ocean | collected 2013-06-19
ATAGAAGCCTTCAGTAATAGACTCCACATCACAATCAATGATGTCGTCTTTATTGCTGTCACGATAAGTCTTGACCTTACCGTTCCTCTGGCAGAGCGCGTCATACTTCCCTTGGTGCTTGTCGATCTTCCACACGCCCCGGTACTGACCAGGGACCAAAATGGCGGTGCCGTTCACATTCGTAGGGTTCTCAAGCCAGTAGTTACCGGGCTCCGTCGTACACGCCCATGACTTGTGTACCCACGAATCGTCCTCATCCTTGAAGACACAGTGAATGACATCGTCAAAGCTGTTTGCCTTGTGATCGAGGGACCGCACACCAATGATGTTGACGTTGTAGGCCCCAGACTCGAAGACCTTGTAGCCAAGAGACTCAGCGTAATCAAGAATCTCAGGACGCATGTCAGTTACCGCTGCTGCAGTTTGCGTTGGTAGCTTGGCAGATCTGGGCGATGTTGACAGCTTGGTGCTGCTGATTCTCAAGCATCTTAGAAACAATGTCCTCCATCTTATCCAGACGCTTCTCAACACCTTCAATCTTGACATCGACCACCTCTTGATGAGTCATGCTCGTTGCCTTCTTGCTCTCAAGAACACTCACACGCTTGTCGAGTTCTTCTACATCTTGAGCGGCAGACTCAAGTGATGCGAACGATACACCCGCCGCGAAGATGACAGTTAGTCCGGGAACTGCGAGATCTTTGACATCCATGATACGACCCTCGACTAGTCTGCAATATCAGAACAACTATAAGACCCGAGTAGCTTATCCGTCAACTTGGATGGCTCACATCGTTGCTTATCTGTTTCGCCTGTGCGGATACACAGTGCCCACATGCATTGCAGAGACATGGGATCCCCCCCAACCTCCTTGATGCATGGAGGCGGCAAATCAGTCAGCTTGTCCGCGATTGCTGACTCACGCTTGGCCTCCTCGACAGACACCTGCTGGACCTTGTCTACAAGCTCCTGGTTGCCATCATTCAGCGCCTCAATAGCCTCCGTCTGCGCTTCAAGCGCCTTCACGCCTGCATCAGGCTTCAGGCCCCAGCCAGCGCCAAATCCAACGCCCAAAGCAGCAAGTACAGCTACCGTTGTCAATGTCACAGGTTCCATATTCAACATCCTAAGTCCTACGACGCAATGAGTTTGACGACGACAGCATTTTGAGGCGCAGACTGATCTTGATGAGCAGGGCTAGTAGTGCACCACATACTGAGTCCCGCAGAATACTCCTGGCCATCAGGGAATGTGTAGGTGAACTTCGTCGCCGGAGGTGCCGCCAACTGCCATGTAGGGATTCCAGCAGTTGCATCCCCAGGTGTCGCCGAACTAGCGTCACGAATCTTGACGTAAGCATGCGTCGTCGAATTCGCTGTGTTGTCGATCTCAACCAAAAATATTGTGCCCGAGGAATTTCCTGTGACGTTGTTTTCAGACGACGCATTAGCTGCGAAATCTACAATAAGGTTTCCCGCAAGCGCTGTAATTGTCGATGTCTTCGTAACGGCCATGATTAACTACACACCAAAGTTACATCGACGCTACCTGCGAAGCTGGTGTTGTCGGTAGCAGTGCTGAACTTACTGACGTAAAATTTCAACTCAGTGAAATCGTATCCTTGAGGCATAACGAAAGTTTTAATCGATGACGCTTTACCCTTGAAGGCTATTTGAGTGTCGGTCGTATCTGTCGTATCAATGATGTGTAGACTCACATTATCGGATGAGTTCGCTGAATCAATGATGACGCTCAAGAGTGAACCCGATGAGTTCGTGGGATTAACTTGTGCTGTAGTCGCATCGATGCCAGTGCACTGGATTACTTTGTAATCCACCGCATCCTGGAACCCTGTAGCTGCGAGAGCAATCGCCATTACTCTGATCTACCCAAAGCCTTCATTGCCTTCTCTGCGCTGTCACCGGCAATGTACGCCAAAGCTATATACAGCCATTGCTCTGAAGCAAGAAGACCGCCGGCAAGTAGGCCAGTACCAAGCACCAACACAGCAAGACGACGCCAAGAAATGCGCTTTTGCGAGCAAAAAAGTTGATCGATAAAATCCTTCATGATCATGTGCCTCCAAGGAGTGTGACTTTCATCTTACCTGTACCCGTGGGATCCGATTGAGCGCCCGTACTTGCATCAGTAGATGTGCCGATGAAAGAAAATTTATCGCTTCCAGACAACGCATTAGCCGGCCAACCAGTCGGGAATACGTATTCTACGACTGTGTTGGCGGGTGCGTACAGTCTGAGTTCCGGGGCATCCTGAGTACTGTATGTCGCATTGATTTGACCCTTCAAATAAGTCACGCCATTTACAGCGCTATTATCGAGTCGAAATACGTAAATCTTAGTCGCCAACGTAATCCCAGAAAACACATTGCTTTCTGAAGTGCTATCAGCGTCTACGTCGATAATAAGGGTTTCTGCGAGACGATTTGGGATAGTTCCCGTTGTAACTGCCATCTTGACACCTAAGAAGTAACGAAACGTACGATTGTGTTTCTGTTGTTTGCGTTTTCTGAGTTGGTTGTTGCTGAGTCATCCTCACTAGTAGTCAACCAAGCACTCAACCCAGTATACGGAATTCCTGATGGTAGATTCATCATAAATCTTTGTCCCGATGCGCACATGATTACGGCGTCAGGAGTGCTCGTGCCTACGGTGATCTCTGTCGTAGTGAACTTCAATTTCAAATACTGATGAGCTTGAGCAGACGTCGCATCGACCTCAATAGAGTAAAGAGTGCCACTACCCTGAGTAACATCCACAATCGCCGTCGCGTTCAAGGAAGTGTCCTGGACAATTTTGTACGTCAAAATAGAGCTGGCTACGTCAGCAGTCTTAAGATTAGCGCTCATGATTTCTCCTTGAAGTGATTAGCCGCTTATGCCGCCGCCTGGAATCCACGCACGTCATACGCTCACCCAGGGATCGGGCTGTAAGTCGGGCTGAGATCGGTCATTGTGATCCGATACCATGCTTTAAAAGTCGTGTCTGTGTTTGCGGAGCCGTTTGTCCCGGTGAACGTAGGAGCCAAGAAGATATAGACCGGATCATCGCCTTGCGTGTCCGCGTTGTACTCGAATGTCTGGTTGCCGGAGTTCAGATTCCCAACCAATTCGTTATCCTTGGTCATCATCTGCATGGACACCCTGCGGGTCTGCGGGTTGCCGTCGTCGTCGGTGCCGTCAATCACCGGGCTTATTGAAACGTAGGCACGGTGAAAGTTGGATGCCGCATTGCTGGACGTCGCGCTATCGCCGCCCACAACGCACCCGGCAGAGGGTTCATTCGGATAGTTGTTATTGGCATTGTAGTTGTTGAAATACATGACACATCCGGCCCAAGCTACGTTTGACTCTCCGGTCTCCACCTCTTTGTCAGCCAAGCCAATAACAATCCCACTCTTGTCTGGCGCTGACGTATTAGCTCCTACAGACTCCAACCAAACGAGAATCTCCAAGGTGAAGTTGTCGTCCCACGTGAGGTCACCGTTTGGCCCGCGCAGCTTGGCATAGTACCTATCTGCTCGCATTGCTGAGGCGCTCCACCTAGATTCAGCGTTCGCGTTTTTCGTGATGTCTTGCTGAACGCGCATACCGCTGGCCGATGTCGTCAAGCTCACAAGGTTGGCCTGTGAGCTTTGGCGGAACGTCCAGCCTTGGGCGACGTCGAGCGGGTTGATAGATACCCAGTCGTTGACGCTTCTGGTTTCGCGCTTGCTGCTGCCTACAGTCTGCCGCCCAATCGGGCCGGGTATTCTGTTAGCCCTCAACATCAGGAGCCTACGATCTTGTTGACGTAGCCAAAGACATTAGCCGAGCCATTAGAGGACCCGCCCACATCGATAACGACCGCAGAAGAGTTACCCTTGATCGGAATACCGGGGACAATGAGAAGGGTCTCCTGCGGAGGAACGACGGCCTTGATCTTTCCGTCGTTGTTCGAACCGTTGAGTCTCACCGTTACCTGCTCGTTCACGCTTCCGTTGGCGTTCGTGCAGTAGATGAAAACCTCATGGAAGTCGGACGTTGACGTCGGGCCTGTGTGGACCGTTGCGAAGGTTCCGGTATTGATCGGCACAGCGATCGGCTTGCCGTCGGTGGACCCGCTGAGAATGTCTTTCGAGATAGTGGCCATGATGTGTGCTCCTTACGCGAAGGTCTGCATGTGCAGTATGAGGTTTTCGTCGTCAGCGGCAACACCGCCACCACCACCGGCAATAGCTGTTCCTGACGTAATCTGGATGTCGTTTCCAGCGTCCGTGGTGAAATACAGTTCACACGGAGTCTGATTGTCGACCCAGAGCTGACCTTGACCCGCAACGTCAGAATTGGCATCAGCTTTTTCTTTTACATAAACTGATCCAGTAACGGAAATGTCGCCATCAGCGTCGGCCTTGACCGAAGAATCAAAAACGCTACCAACAAGACTGCTCATTACGATCTCCAGTTCAACCTTATTGCATCCGCCGTACACGCAGCATTTGCTTTCGCAACAACATAAAGGGTGCCGTCCGAAGCATTCGACGTTGTAGAATCAAAATGAAAATCTTTATTCACGGTAAAAATGACGCCTCCCTTTGTGGAGGACGTTTTACCGATGGTAACTGTTTGACTCGCCCCAGATAAAGCGTCTGAAGTGAGCGGCACATCACCATTAGAATCACGAGCCAAAAACAAGGTGATCGAGTCTGATGCAGCAATGCTCGAAAGATCAATCTCAACCGACTCCAAAAAACAATCGCTAGGCACATTCGCAGACTTTTTATTGGCAGCCAATCCGGTAACCGCAATGACACTGTAACTTGTGCCGATCGCGGTACTTGCAGCGCTACACGAATAGCCATACTTGGTAAATTGCCTGATCATGAGTAAACTCCTGGCACAATCTGCGCCTATTGTAACACTGTTTCCTTAAAGGTCGATTACCTTCTCACCTGAATCGCGTTTCTTCAAACGCTCGATTCGATCGACGTCTGATTGTTTTTGCTTGCGCGGTTTCTGTGTCGGTGCGGGAGACGCTCTCGGAACATCAACTCCAGGGTCATCTTCGAATGAATCGATTTTGTCCTGCGTAAGATATTGAGCCGCGTCACGCTTCTTGACATCAAGAAATTCTTCGCCTTGAACCTCATCCTTTTGAGCAAACTTAGCCGACCGCATAGTTCGCTCAGGAATGACATCGCGCACATCAACAATACCGATCAACCTAGCGAACCTTTGAATCTCACCGCGTAAACCTTCTACGTCTTCGAACGGTGTCTTCTCGTACTTAAGGAGCAGTTGATTCAACTCATGAAACGCAGAGTTTCTCAATACTGCAGCACCGATACCACCAGGCAAATAGTAATTATTGACGGGCTCTAAAGTCTCTCCGAGCAGGAACGGATCCTCTGTCAAGGTTGGAATTTTACCTTCCTTAAACTGCTTTACCGCTTCCGAATAACCAAGTTTGCGCTGAATGGGATCGGTCTTCTTATCAGCCGGCAACACATCAAAGTTAGGTAGCTGATCTATCAACTTCGCCAGCATCGGAGCCAAACGGTAAGGTCTGCCATCCTTAACGTCAATCGCCGACATAAGATCACCGACGAGAAGACCACGTTCAATATCTACGTTCTTTGTTGCTGGAGTCATAAAACGGAACAACTCACTTCCGTCTTCTGCATCGGTAAAGTACTCGGGCCCAATCTCACGCAGATTGTTCCCGATTTGGAAGAGAGCCATCGTGTTGTTGACCAAGAACTTAGCCGACGCAACGAAGCTCTGCTCAGGCAACAAAAACGCTGTAAACGCTTGTTGCGGTGAGTTTTTCTGCATCAACTCAAAAAATACCTTGTTTTGCTCATTCAACGCATACGGCATGAAGAATGCGTCTCGAGTAGAGTCGTAGTCTGCCAAGTGGACACGATTCGGACGAGCAACGACTTTGCCGTCGAGCAGGTTGCGATACTCCTTGTATTTAGGGTTGTCACGCAGAGCCATTCCCAATTTATCGATCTCATCCATCCGACCGTTTTCTAGGATGGTCGCACGTCCAGAGAACGCAAGTCTGATCTGTTGCTTGAGTCTCTGCGGCAGTTGACTAACCGGAACTCCGTACTCTTCTAGCAGTGCCGCCTTCAAACCCTCGTAAGCATCAAGCTCTTCGGTGGTCATGCTGTCGGTGTTGACACCGAGTGGGTCAACCATCCCCTCATAAAGAAGCTGTGTCGTGACATCCGTACCGCGCTCATAAAACCTGCGGAGAACTCCCAAACGATAAGCGCCTCGCGGGCTAAATACGACGTCAATCAACTGTCGGTTGGCGTTCTTCTGGAAAGCCCAGAATGGGAGGAAAATGTTCACCAGCCAGTGACGATCACCCTTAGACATCGAGCCAGCGTAGTCATACAGCGCATCAATAGTAAGACGTGCAGCTTTACGAGGCTCGACTCCCATCTCGACAAGCGTCATCATAGCGCCGTATCGCTCACGCTCGCTCCAACCTTCAGCCATGTCTTCGGCAATCTTGGTCATTTCTTCGTACGATATGGACCCTGGGATATTGACACCCAACAAGTCACCCTTTCGACCAAGCTCTCTAGCCTTTGCATCGTCGAGGAACTGAGACCCTATGCGTCGAATCTTTACACCCAACTCCGCAGTATCGAACGAAGCAGATAGCCCTTCTTCGACTCCGATACGTCGCAGGTCTGCGAAAGCATGCGGTACACCGTCAACGACAAGGAAGCCGTCTCGAGCCTCCAACACACTGTTGAGATCCCCACGCCACTTAGACGACCGCATCAAACGGGCCGCCCAGTCGGCACCCTTATCGCCAGCAGAAGTCAGTGCCTGGCGCATAACCTCGCCCGCTTCATCCTTACCTGCTTTTTGAATGCCGAACAGCGCTCCCTGGAACACTGGGTTTGATGCAAACGTCTGCGGCAAAATACGCATCGTAGATATGAACGCAGGGCGGAATCCGACGACCTGGCTCATTTGATTGAAGTGGTCCATCGTGTTCATCCAGAAATACCTGGACTTCAGCAAAAAGTGGCCCCGAACCATACGAGTTTTGATCGTACGCATGGTCCAGGCGGCAGCGAGTTGGTTGTAGCTTTCAGCCGACTTGAGACCCTTACCAAGGGCCTCGAGCATGTCACCGCTGAACTCACGCAAATCAGGGTCAGTAGCCTGCTCCAAAGCCATCGAAAGCTTTTTCCGCGCTGACTTAGGTACGTAAAAACCCAACCCATCGAGATCCGATGCTTCCAAGAATCGAGGGTTGTACCCTTGTGTCTGGAATACTTCGCGTACTTTCTGAAGCTGAGCCGGATCATCGACGGCCTCACCCCGAATCCATCGCTTGAATGCCGCTGCCGTCTTGGCGTCAGTTGCGATTCCAAGATCAACCCATCGCAACCGAGCAGCAATTGCTTGTCCGTGGCCCGCAATCAAACAAGTCACACGGTTGGCAACAGGCTCATCCGTAGGTTCTCTCATCGGGAATCGCCGCTCGATGTCCTTGTAGAGCATCTTAAACTGATCTGCTGACTCACCCACGAATCGCTTACCGTTCCGCTCAGATTGACCCGTGATGTGAAAGATCGTCTCAAGCATGTCCAGGTGCTTCGGCTCAATGTTTTGATCTGGCTTGAGACCCGTCGCCTTGAACATGTCGGAAACCAGCACACTACCGTTCTTACTGAAAACGATCTCGTCGAAGGCATCCTTGACGGCTGGTTGTGTAATAGCCTTAGTGAAGGTCAGCTTAGTGCCTGGTCTACCTGAGTTAAACAAGTCTTGCATTACCGCAAATGCTTGTCGTTTCTTGCCGCCTGCAGCCGACATTGTCTCCAAGTAGTCCTGAATATGTGTCGCAGATGAGCCCATCATGTCGTGCCCAGCGCTCAAAGCGTTGCGTCCAGATTTAAACTTGATTTGCGGATCACCTGTAATGAAGCGCACCAACTTGTTCCCGCTTGCCGCACCCTCGTGAATCAGGGTGACCGTATCACCGATTGCTTGTTGCGTGATCCGCACACCAGCCATGATTGCCTTACGTACTGTCGGTGGCAGGTCTCGCATGTCCTCAATAGCATCGCCGCCCAGGTACGCGTTTCTCGCGTAACGAACCAACGGCCTGGACGTCTTGATGTACTGATCGATCATCTGCGTTGGGTCCATCTCGCGGATGGCATCAACTTCGCTATCCAGTGCAATCTTCCTCGTCGCAGGTGTGCCCGTCATCCGCTTACGGCTCGCGTACGCTGCTGCACCACGAGCAAACTCAAGCATCGTGAACGAAGACTTTGCCTTGGGTGCAAGTAGTCCACCAACCTGAACAGGGCCGGGCAACTCAATCCGAACATCATCGCTCGGGTTCTTCGCGTACTTCTTACCTGCTTCCTCGACCAGAGCCTTGAGTTGCTTCACCGATATTGGGTGACCCAACCGATCCGACTCTCGCGCGATCGACATCAAAAAGTCTTGACCGACAGTCTTTGGCAAGTCGTCAACGAGGGCTCGGCTGATTGCTTTGAAGATGTTTGGCGCTGCCTGCTCCGTCGGGTTGGCCCCAATCAGGATGTCATCGAACACTTCCTCGATCTCGGACGATGGCTTGAACGACGCGCCGTCTGCCGCTGCGTTTTTAGCCGATGCGAATCGTTCGAGCAGACTGTTCTTCACGCGCTCAAAAGCCGACTCTGATTGAGTCGTCGGTGGTGGTCGACCTTTTGCGTACTCTGAGAACGCCTTCGCAAACGCCTCTTCTGCTTGCGCAACGGTTGCCGGATCATCAGCAACAAATGACGCTCCCTTGTGAGCAACCTTGATTCCCTTTGTCGCGAGCCACTGAGTGACCGAGCCCATCTGATCAGAACTCAACTCACGACGTGCAACCTGAGTAATGTTCAGTACGAGATCTTCGACCGTCGGAGCCTCTTCCATCGCCCGTACAGTCTTCTGCGCATCTTCGACAAAGTTAGTAATGTCCTCAGGCTTTGCCGCAGCTTTGGCTTTTTTGGTCGCGACATCCGCGGTCAACACGTCATCAGTCAGTCTGTTAAGATCGGACGCGTCAACAACGTACCGTGTTGTTTCCACCGGCTTACCGTCAAGCTTCGCAATGAACTCCAAGTTGTTGTCCAAATCGAGTAACTGATCCCGTAAACGAACCATTCGGCGGTAAGCGTCATCAAGCGAAAATCCATAGGCTTGCTCGAAAGCAACGGCATCAATCTCTACGTCGTTACCGCTTCTATTACTTTTTGTCGCTATGTTTGGGTCAACCAAATCTAGTTCTTCAGCAAATCTCTCCCATTCCCAATACAACCTTGCCTCATCGGCTTCATCCGGCCCGACATATGGTTTGGTGAGAGGGCGGAACAAATTATCACTTTCTTCAATATCCCCACGAGCAAGTAGATAATCTCTTAAATCTTGCCGGAACTTTTTCGTGGATCTAGATTCGTAACTATCAATCAAGTCGTCTACAGTTTTGCGCGCTTCAATCGCTTCAGGGTTTGGTTCTCGCGAGATAATTTTCTTGATGGGCAGCCCTTGTTCGATCAGCCGCTCATAAATGCGTTGAGCTTCAGGAGAGGGGTTGACATCACTCGAGAACCCAAGCCCTTGTGACTTAGCCCTCTGCATCGCAACTTTGTAGAGTGTGGTTGCGATACCTCGACCTTTCAACTCATCGGGAAGCTCAATCGACTTAACGACAAGGTTGTTACCCTCGACTTTCACGACCATGCCAGGAATGAAATCGAGATCCTCAGCTAAACCGATAGTCTCCTCGGCCTTTCCTTCAGCGATTCTACGAAGATTCTCAAGCTCTACAAGTCGTTGTGATCGAATCGCCTCGGCTTCACGGACACGCGCCTCAGCCAAGTCACGCTTAAACATACGAATCTCGACATCATTTACCGCAAGTACAACCGCATCATCTGAGCGATCCATCGCAGCTTCGATGGCGGCACTTGGCTGATCAAGCATGTTTCGCGCGGTCGGAGAATTTGCGGCCTCGAGCGCATCCAATTCGTCGAGTGCTTTTTCAAAGTCCTTTTGTGCGTCAATCACCTTCTGCTTCGCAGTCTCATGTTGAGCCGCGACCTCAGGATTTCTACGCAAATATTCTTTGGGCAAGAAAGTTTTGACCTTCTCGTTTTTTGTAAGTGTGTCAATCAAGTCAGACTTACGGAGCCTGGAAACACCTCTGATACCTTTGGCTTTTGCCAACGCCTTCAGTTCCTTGACAGTCTTTGTCGTCAACTGAGCCGTAAAATCTGTCATGTCTTCACGTTCTAGACGCTCAGAAATGTTGCGCGTAAACTCACGAACTTCGTCAGAAGTAAGAAGTTCGTCGCCTTCATCAAGCTTAGAAAACTTCGGGTCAGTGACAATGCCAGGTACATCCTCGACAGTTTCCTTAGACACCTTGCCGACAGCTTGAGCCGCCTGATCGGACACCGACGCCTTGCGCTTCATATCAGGAATGATGTTCTTGAAGTCCCGTGTCTCGTAGATAATGCTGATGTCTTCGCCAGTCCGGCGGTGAATAGCTTTGAGGCGGTCATCCAAGTTCCGGGCAACGTGCATCGCCGCGTTACCGCGCATCGCAGGGAAAGCTTCTTCGAGTTCGTTGCGGAACTGCAATGCAGTGCCAGAAATCTTACCTGTGCCGACTTCTTCATAACGATTCATGACAGTCTGAATGATCGGCTCGATCTTCACCTTCTCCTGCTTAGCCAAAGCCTGTCGTGCGAATGCATGTGCCGCCCCTCGGGATTCGGCCATAGCTGCGACTGACTTAGTCACATCGATCAGTTGCTGATTCAAATCAGCGGCCTCTACAGCCTTTGCGCTGGCGGCTTGTACACGCTTTGCTTTTCTGTGTGCGCTCGTAATCGGCACCAGAAGATCTTCGACAATCGTCCGGCCTGTCTTGCTCGGTTTCGTGGTGATCTTGTCAACAAAAGGCCTGAGAGCCTCGTCGAACGCCGACGGACTTTCAGCCAAAATCTTAGCCGCCTTTGTGCTCCGCATGAACGCCAGGGCGTCTTGGATGGCATTCGTCGTCTCTTCTTTCTGGGTTTTCGAACGGACGCGACTGAACCCTCGTGAAGCAAGCTCATCTGAGAAGTCCTTCATCAATTTGTCCATCGCAGTCGCCTGAACTTCAGCGACAAACGTGTCAGAGACGTCACCAGCATCAATCTGGCGAGACATGTCACTCAACCGATCAAGCTTACGACTCAAATCGAAGAACTCAGGAAACTCGACAATCTGGCCCTCGGAGTCACCACGGGCCGCAACACGCTCGACGGATGGGTGTACATAGTCTCTACGAAGCCCAAAGTCGGAGAACCCCAAACTGTCCTCGTATGACTTGGTATTACGTCCCATAAGCAAGGGTACGTCACGAGCAATCTCAGTCGCTACTTCAGAATCAGTCCGGTCAACCAACTCCATGACCGGCTTCATTTCCTTACGGACACTCTTCTCAGCCGTCTCTGCTGTTCGAGCAAACTTCTTAGCCTGCTCAAGGAGATTGCGACCGCCGTCCATGTCGCCTTCCGCGAACTTCTCGGAAGCTCTTTTGATAAGCTTCTGAGCCTCAATCATGTCGTTCGCAGCGGTCCCCATTCGATCAAGTGTCTGAGGCACGTAGCGCCGCTTGATGATGGGCTTGATTGCTTTAGCGCCCTTAGCAGTTTTACTGACGACACCCGCCAGCCCGAAAGTCGGGTCAGGTATCAGAACATCGGCCGCGACACCAACAGCGGCAAGACCCAAAGCTTTCACCCCACTGTCTCGAGCCGCGTCAGTAGACAAAAGTACCTTCGTAAAGTTTTTCTGATCACGCAGACCCTGAACCGAACCCTCTTTCAGTGCTTCCATTACAGACTCACCTTCGGGTCCCTTCAGCGCACGTTCGAGTGCTCCTGAACCGAGACTCAGCAATACATCGAGCTTTGAGGCTACAGAATCAAAGCTACCCTGCGCCCGGAAGACGGGCATATTATTGTCGTCCAGACCAAGCATCTGGACTCGATTGCGACTTCCCTCAAATAAAAGTCGCTTGAAATAGTTATCGCCCTTTCCGTAACGCTCTTCACCCATGACGTTCTTGGGATCCATAAATTCATACGACACCAAGGCAGGTACACCCAGCTTGTTGGTCGTGACGTACAGGGCTGCATGCCGTGTGTTGACCTGCCGCAGATATTCGCGAATCTTGTGCTCTTTTGAACCTTCTACCCCGGCTCGCAACTTGAATTCTTCGGAGCTAATACCCAGTTTTTGTGCCGCCTTATCGACATCGTAAGTGAGTCCGACGTTCATGAGATCATTAAATGCAGAATCTGCAACCGTCTCTCGGAGCGTGGCGCCACCACCCTCACTATACTTAGCTAGCGTCTGAGAAATCAGTCTTGCGCGCTCAGGATCAGCGGCAAACTTCTCGTTGATCTGACCCTGAACCTCACGCTCATACCGGTCATGAGCAGGCGATCCTGGTTGAGCAACCTCGTTCTCTGCACGTCCGCCCTTCGATTCCTCATCGGTGACCAGGCGGAATGATCGACCGTCATTGCGTTGTAGACGGTCCAGCATCTGAGATCGTTTACGGGCCTTCAGATTCTCGATACTCTGACCCTTCGGGGATGTCTTTGCCGCCTCTCTCAGCAATCGATTCGCTTGACCAAGAAACGCTTGGCGCTTCTTAACTGCCACATCAGTTTGATCGCCGGGCTTCTCAAACTTGATCATGAACTGCTTTGTAAGCTCGTTCGCATCTGCTGTAGGGTCTCTAAATCCTGCAAGCTCATCACGACTCTTTGTCGCCTTGATGATCTGCTCCATCTGGAATCGCGGATCTTGAAGCTGCTCTACAGTAAAGTTTCGACCCTCGCCTGAACCAGCACGATTGAACTGCCACACACCGTGCGAGTCTTCATTGACGGGGTTCACAGCCATGGGATCAAGTCTGCTCTCAGCAAACCCATTTGCAAGGATCGCAGCCATTTGATCTTGGCTGAACCCTGCGTCTGAACCCATCTCGTATACAATCTCAGCTACCGCAAGCTGACGCTTACTCGGGTCTTTGAGTTTCGTGAAGTCATACTCTTTCTTCGGTCGAGCAGTTGCAAGCTCCTCTGCGCTCAGTTCGATTTCTTTCTCGCCTGAAAGGACTCTCGCTTGACCATACTGATTAATTTGGTCGGCGCGCAAAGCAGTGAGACGCTTCTTACGAATCTCCCTCATGCCCTTCTTACGTTCATTAAGAGGCTTGAATGAGACCATCCCACCGTCTTCGAGTGTCTTGAAGACGTCCTTCGCATCGTTGCCACGTTGCCCAATCTCAGTGACCAGCACACCGAGATCCAAGCCCTGGTTTGCTGCCGCGCGAGCGAACTGCTTATCGGTCAACCCCAGACGCTTGCTGTGTGTCTTTATGACCTCAGGCAGCGACAACGCACGGCCTGCAGCGTCGGGAGAGGCCATCGGATCGAGTGCGGAAGATCTCCGGTACTGAATCTCAGATGCCAAGTTGTCGAGTTGAAGATCGACACTATCGAATTCGATCTCATCTTTCTCCTCGGGGGAGTCGTACTCGATCTCTAGGGCATCTTGTGTTTTGATCGGCTCTACTTCAGACACTGCAGCACCTACGGTAATGATTACTCATTGTCAGCTACGGCTACGCCGTCCATCCCAGCGCGCTCCATCATTTCTCTATAGTTATTATAAGCGTTATCAAGCTCACTTCTACGCGTGGCTAATATTTCTCGTTCAGCCAATCGACCCCTTACTTCCTCAGTGAGCTTGTTGTGAATCGATACGAGTTTCCTGAGCGCATCTCTATCCAGTATCTTAACGCCTGTCTTTCCCGCGCTACCGTATCGCTCAATCAAAGCCTTCACTGCAGGCTCAGTCGATTCTCTGGCTACGACAGACATAGCGGTCACGTCAGGGTTATTATAGTATCCGACAAAGTACCCACGGTCATCCGTGTTCCGGGCAGCTTTGAATTTAAGTACGTTGCCTTCTGTAAGAACACGCCCAATCAGTTTCATAAGCTCTTTTGTCGTGTTGATCTGATTATCAAGTTCACCCATACGGGCGATTGGTGCGGCACGCTTTTGGTCAATACGCTCAAGACCCTTCATCATGTCTTCGCGCGACTTGCCTTTTGGTAGGAACAAAACTCCGGGCCCCGTACCTTCTTCCCTCTCAGCGCGAAGAGTATAGGGGCGCTCCTCTGAACGAGGCCCCGCCCCGCTAGTAGGCATTCCAAACGGGCCGATGAACGGACCCTCATAATAACCCGTCTCGGGAGCTTCAATCGCCCCCCGCTCTCGTATAAACGCCTTGCGTGCCTCACGCTTTGCTTTCAAGGCTGCTTGTTTCTTCTCAAAGTCTTTTTGACCCTTGAAAAACTCAGCGAGTACAGAATCCTGACCCGCAGTGCCGATTGCTTGCTGCGTAGCAGAACCTGCCGGCGCACCACTTGATGCGGGTGGAGCAGGTGGTTCTTCAGTAATGGTAACCGTAGGCTCTGTTGAATCCCCGACTACAGTGGTAGCATCGCCCGAACTCGTCACTGCCGTACTAACTGGCTCGGTGTTAATCGGTTGCGAATCGTCTTGATTGGTAGCCGCAGGCACTTGGGCAACCTTCTTTCCGATACCAAACGCACCAAAAGCGGATGCTGGAATCTTTACTCCTGACATTACTTACCCTCGGCCAGCAACTCACCAAGTTGCGCATAAAGATTATCGAGATCCTTTTCCTTCTTGGCCGCTGCCGCACGATCTTCCATATCGGTCCTATACTTCTTCGCGCTCACAAGACCTTCGATGAGACCCTGCATACCACCGGATCCGCCACCAAGCAGAGAGCCCATAGCGCTCGTAACTTGCTCCGCATGAGCGTCACGATCAAAACCCTCTTGCTGATAGAACTTGTCGCGCCTACTCGACAGACTTTTTGCTACGGCAGGTTTCTTCGCCGGAGTAACGATAGGCTTTTTCTTCAGTGAAGTCTCGCCCGGCGCAGTCATCGCACCAGAGGAAAGCTTAGGTACACCACTAATCTCGGGCATTTCAGCCATTACTGCAACTCCTGTCCCGTCACACGAGCAAGCTCAGACCTATCCCTCAAGGCCTGAAGCCCCTCAGAAAGCTTAACTCTTTTATCGTCGACTTCATCTTGATCGACCTCTGGAGTTTTCGGAGCCGCAGGAGTCTTTGCAGGCTCGGTATTCTGACCAACAACTGGTGGGGTCGACTTGACCTTGTTCTGACCCTCAACTTGAACGGCATCCGCTTTTTCTTCCGCGAAAGGATCTTCACTACCAAAAACTTGAGTGAAGACGTTCTTGATCCGCTCTTTCTTAGTGGTCTTAGGTGCTGGCGCCTTCTTAGCCTCAAGCTGAGCCGCGATATCCTTCGCCTTCGCCGCAATCTCTTCACGCTGAGACGTCATATCTGTTGGTTTCCGGGCAGGCGCATCTGTCTTAATCTCGCCCTTGGACTCAGGCTCACCCGCAGCAGCCTCGATGGCAGCCTTGTCGAGAGCCGTTCCGACTGGGTCAGGATCGGCCGTCTCTGCTGCCTCAGCATCTGCCTTTCGCTTGGCCTCTGCGGCTTTCGCTTTCTTTGCCTCCTCGCTCTCGGGAGTAGCACGAAGCGCATCTTCTACATCAGTAGGAAGCTCCACAGTTGGTGGCGGAGGCGGGAACTCATCTTCAATCCTCGGGGGAGGTGCCGAAAGAGCATCGATGTCCTCATCAGAAAGAACTTCAACCGGCTTCGCCTCTACAGGGGCCGGCTGTGCTGGTGGGGGAGCAACGACGTCCATATCAACTGCTGACACGTCAAGATCCGCAGCCTCTCGGGTCGGTGCGGGCTCAGCGCTCGGTGCCATTCGCTCGGGCTGGAGACCACGGCCTTCGACCAGAACATAGCCCTCGGGTACCTCAGGACCGGGAAGTCCCTGCCGGTTCGCATCCTGAGATCGCGCCGTCCAGGTGCGAATCGTAGACTCCTCCTCCTCAGTCAACGGAGCAGGCTCCCTTTCAGTAGGCAGGCCCAACTCGTCAACGGTCGCAACGAGGTCTTCACGTTCGTCGGGTCGCTCACCCATTTCTGCGGCTGACTGAGCGATTTGCTCCGTGATCGGAGCTTCAGGAACCGGGCGCGTCCCGTACGGAGTATTCTCATAACCTTCTGGAGGTTCCGGCTTTTCGCCCGCTGGGGCGTTGCGGTACGCCTCATCGTATTGTTCGATGACCTGCTTTTGCTCGGGAGTCAGTGCGTCGTACTCAGCCTTTGCCATCGCCTGCTCTGTCGTTGACTCATTCGGTACGCCCGCCCCAACCTCAATGTCTTGCTCATCACTGAACGGTTCTTCGTCAGCATCCCGGTCGAGATCGACAAACTTCATACCGCCAATCACGCGCTCGTTACTAAACGTCTGAGTCGAGCGTGGATCGAAATCCGAGACGGACTTCAGTCCCATCGACTCCAGCGTTACAGGCCCCCGCTGCGCCTCGACTTGATCCCAGTACTCAGAGTTTAGCCCGCTCGTATCAGGTTCACCTTCAAGCGCTTCAAATGCGTGCGTTTGAGGGAACATATCTGCGTCAAGGTCCTCAACAGTTACCGGACGTGAACTAAAGTTGCCGGATCCTGGAGGAGATTCCTCCGCAATCGCCACTCGACGAGCGGGTGCGTCTGCGACGGCGGCAAGTTCTTTTGCCCCGGCTTCATCTACCCCCTCTTCGCTAAGCTCGAAAAGCTCACCTGACTCATCGATTCTGTACACCGTACCGTCAGCTTGAACCAGATACTTTTGATCGCCTACACGCTTACCGACAATGACTCTGTCGGCCATGCTCTTTGCAACCATTGATTCGTATTCATCTTGAGTTAGATGACGACCCGACTCATCGACGACAAACTGTCCTTTGTCTTGGGCCGCATCGCCGATATCCATGCCCGGCGCAGACTCATCCACGGCCCTCTTAATTGCACCGCCCCTAAAGAAGAGCGCGCGCCGAGCCCGTCGATCGGTCGGTGTAGTCTTCTCAGGATCGCGAGCAACGATCTCAATCTGATCGACATCACCAGGATTGAGAGTCACCGTCGGCGGCTCACGTCCAGGCACCATGACACGCACCACACCCGGACGATCCGCAGCGTGGTACTTCAGTCGCTCACCCTGAATCAACTCACCGTTGAGGCGAAACTGTACGATGTCCCCGGTACCAATCTTACGCATACCATAGCGACCCGCACCCCGCTTTTGCTGCCGATAAAACGCCATGATCGCAGGCAGGTCATCACGCCCCTGAACGTAGGTATCAAAGTCGAGCTTTCCGTCTTCGTCGGCATCAATCCGGCCAAGCTCATCAAAGCCATTGTCGGCAGCCCATGACTGGAATGCCGTGCTGGCAACGCTGATTCCCATGTTCTGGCGAAGCTTTTCCGCTCGATCAGGCTTCTCCTGCATGACTTTTTTCTGAAGAGCTTTCAATCGTTCAGTGCTGGCTTCAAGCTCTTCGAAGTCATCCATTTGATCTTCGAGCGCATCCATGTCATCGATGCTGAACGTCTGCGGATTCTCGAGAACAGTCTGAACCTGCTCTACCATATCAGCGCTGCTGCTCAAGAGTTCTTTGACAGCATCATCCGTCAATGCAAGCTGAGTGTCTTCAAGCTCACCCGCCTTCGTACCCAAATCATTTAGAGCGCCCTCGACCTTCGCAAGGGCTGCGGCGTCTGCTTCCATCGCCCGGTTGTAGACGCGAAGTTCATTTGAATCGCCTTCATCAGCCCACGCCCGCACTTGCATCGCAGACATAATGCCATTCTGCAAAAGCGGATTGACGTTTCTATCTTCACTCAACAAGTCGTCAACGTTCGTTACGACGCCATTCTCGTCTATGTCCAAGATGCCGTCATTTTTTTCTTCGAACTTCCTGAGAAGTTCTCGTAAAGCACCCCGATGTTCTGGCTTGTTAAGATCTCGCCTTTGATTCGGATCACCAAAGGGGTCAGTGTCGAAGATCGCGCGGAAAAGCGCATCATCGGCGTTCAGCCCTCTTTTGTAGTTGCTGTCTCGGGCGTTGTCCATCGCCCTGCGAACCATGCTGTCATCATGCATGGTTGCGCTTTTGAGAGCCTTCTCACCCTTCTTCTGTACTTCTCTAAGAAGTTTCGCCGCTTGCTGACGTTCAAACTTGATGTTCCCGTTTTTGACGTCTGCGATATACTTCATGAAATCGCGATCAGACTTACGCCAATCCAGAGAGGCTCTCAGCACAGCCTTTCGTGCATTGAACATCGTCTTTTCGTTGATACTGATGCGCTCTTCGATCTGGAGCAGCAACCCGTATCGCTTGGCCTCGGTGAGGACCTCATCGGCTGTAGGCTCTCCGTCTTTGCCTTCTCGAGACTTACGGATGGCCGCAGCCAGGTGAACCATATCGTATGTTGAAGCCATTATTTATCCGCCTTTGCGTATTGAGCCGCTGCGCCGGAAGCATCGAGCTGTTTGTCAAGAACGCCATCCGCACCCTTACCGCCGCCGGAAAATGCGCCGAGAGTTGCCGCACCCGTCAGGCCCTGCATGCCGACGCCGAATAGCCGTTCACCCATGCCTGGAGTCTGATACTGCATACCAGGTACTGCCGAAGACATGCCACCGAGAGTTTGACCGTATTGTGCAACCGTGCCTCGATCGGTAGCTTGCTGCTGAGCCCCAACTTGCTCTGACAAGCGCGCAGTGCCCAGCCTGCCCTGTGCGACGGCCGACTGTTGCTGCTCGGATACAGCACGCATAAGGGCTTCTCGACGACCAGAACCATATGGGCCCTGACCACGCTTAAGCTCAGCCCTTTGAGCCTTTGCCTGCGCTTCTGCCGCAGCCTGAATCTCCCCAGTGCCTTCTCGCTGCTTCGCCTTACTGACTCCGTATCTACCCTTACGTAGTCTTTTGAGGGCTCGTTCGGCCTCTGGACCCATGAACTTTTTAACCGAAGCCTCTCGCTTAGCTTCGTCTTCACCTTGCGCTTTGATTGCTCTCTTCTGCCGGTTACCAGCTAAAACTTCCTTACCAACAGCAAGTCCAGCAGCGCCGAGCAATAGTCCGCCGGTGAGGGGGTCGATCGACATCATGACGTCAGCATCAACACCACTGTCATGCAGCAAAGACCAGACCAACAGGGCTGAGTAAGACAGCGCGGTCGAAAGACTAAATTTAGGCAGCACAGGGCTCACAACCACCTCTCAAAGTAGAAACATCATAACAAGTTCAGAACGCGTGCGTTTCGAATACCCAAGCTCAGTTTGCCGACAAGGTCAAAGTAGCCGCGATTACGAATCATTGACTTGCGCGGTGAGCCCGCATTCTGCAAGTACACAGAAGCACCTTCCGGAGTCTGAATCGAGCACTCGATCGAAATCTGGTGATACCCCTTCGTCAATGTGGCCATATGGTGCAGATCAAGCTGCCGCCCAGTGTGCGCTTCAGTTTGCACGTACTGAGGATTTCCACCTCTAAAGTTCATAAACTTAGCCGGATCATCCTCGTCGATATTTTTGTACCGATCGTAATACTTACCGACCCAATCGTCCGGTAAAGCGTCATTGAGATACCTGTCGGCAAAAGAGTCGAATACCGACATCCCTGGACCAGTCTGATCGGGCCTGTCAAGTGCGCCTGGAGAGAGTGGGTGAAACATGTTCTGACCGAGTGTCCGGGTACTCGCGGGCACAATGGTGTCGTCCAAACGACAGCGTAGTGTGATCAACGAGTTCACTCCACCACTATGATTCTCGCCATCTTTGTCCTTGTAGACGCCACGCCAAGAGTTGTAGCTAAAAAAGAGCGACCACTGCATGAGCGACATCGAAGTGGCATACGGCTGGTACCACCTCAAAGAACAACCCGGCAAAGCAAAAAAGTTATCGGCATCTTGGGTCTGAGGTATGCCGCTACCGTACACCGTTGACGATGTGAGCATCGACTCTACGCGACCAAGTGATGCTTGTTCGGGCTGAATATGGTAGTCCTTGACGGTAAAGTTCTCGGACAGATTGTCTATCGTCAGTCGACCATTTAACTGCGACATAAGACCTGAGTCTTGTTGCGGAGTGTCAAGTCGTGCGTGAGTGGCGACCGTATACGGCTCATCAATATCACTGTACCGACGCTCAGTAAGAAGCCTAGAGCCCTGCAGAGGAATCGGGGGTAGCGTAATCTTAGGCATCGAAGCTCACTTTTTAACCTTGATTGCAGTAAGTCGAGCATTGCCAAAGTGCACTTTTACACCCTTTAAGATATTTCGACCTCCCACAGGTGATGTCCACACACGATGGACAGGGTACTTCTTATCGTCGGTCTTTACGACCACATCAGAAAGGGCCACAGTAAACTCTCGAGGGTTACTTAGACCATGGCCCGTGGTCCAAACGCTTGGAACCATAGTACACGCGAACCCGCCGAACTCCGTGATTGTTCGATTAGTTGACCCCGTATTCTCAATAACCGTCATGATGGGTATGTTTACGCCGAGATTACTGCGAAGAAGATTACCCCCAGTTTTGGTCCCGCTCGCGATGTAGAACTCATCGTCTTGATCATCTCGGAAAAACGGTGTTTTACCGTCGGTGACACGACCCCAGCCAGGATCATGATCCCAATAATTTTTAGACCCCAGCTTTGCGATGGGGATGTCGGCCATGTGAGAAGAGCAGTCGTACGTCGCGTGCCGATTGATCCAGTTGAACGAGTTAACTACCGACGGCGCGGCATCAGTAGATATGACCCATGAACCGTCCTCTTTGTAACCGATCGCAAACATCGCAAACAAGTCGAGGTATCGTTCAGCTAAACAATAACGGAGATAGTCGCGGGCGATCTCGCGCAACTTCTCGCCATCAGTAAACTTCGTCATGCATTGCAGCGCGTCGAGTCCATCATCAGAATACAACGGTTCAATGCCCTTCAGCTCCACATCCATCATCAGAATCAATTGCTCATTTGGACGCAACACGCCTTCGAGCGTAGCTGGAGTGATACTCAGCTTATCCGCACCTTCAGACATCTGAAGCTGGAGCCAACCCATTCTGCTCGCGGATAGCAAGTCACCCGTAGACAGACGCCAACCACTTTTAGATTGTGCCAGCACATTGTTCGAAAGAGCATCTCCGTGTTTGAAGCCGGGAAAGATTGCCTCCGTAGAAGCGGCATTCGATTCGGATGCAAATATGCCTGTAAACTCATCCACCGTGTAAGTAGGTGTTATAGTTGACGTTTCGGCAAAGACAACTTTACTCGGTAAGTAACGATTACTTAAAACTTCATCGTCTAGAGCTTCGTCGGGAATATTATTTATCTCGTCACCCAAAGTGCTCCGGACATCGGATACGTTGGCATCCCGCAACTCTGTCTCGGTTTTGAAGGCTGGAATCTTACTCATCGGGTCAGTTTGAATCGTCAAGGTATCCAACCCACCTTCATCTGTGGGAGTGCGCAGTGAATGAATTGGAAGCTCGAATGCAACTAAACGTCGCGAGAAAACACCCACGAAATCGCCGATCTGGAACTTACCCTTTTTTCTCTGTAGTCGACGTACACACAACTCGATCGTGTGCTCTCCTGGTGGCACTTCCAGCACGGTGCCCAATCGCACAGGCATCACCTCGGGTCCGTACGATACCGCTCTTGATGTTTTGATCTTCTGACCAGGACGCGAGTTGCCGCTTTCGCCCAGCGTTGATTTGACGGCGAAAGAACGTTGTCCTGTTTGCTGATCTAGTGCAGAAAAATCGGCTCCTTCCCCAAGCAAGTTCTCAAAAGTAGCCTTTTCGGTTTCGTCTTCTGATTTTGTTCTAGGACTGTCATCAACGCGAAGTCCATGCGGAGATTCTTCGAAAGGCATACGCTTGCCTGTAATCGTCTCCTCAATGATTTTTCCGTCGAGGCGAATAGCGAACTGAACCAAGCAAGGATTAAAGCCTCGTGAAATGTGATGATATCCATTCTTGTGAGGGAATAGAACTTCGTCAGCAAAATCATTTTTAGTTGTATATACAGCCTGCCTCTCGTTCAACGGGAACGCGAAGGGCTCGTCATACACCTCTAGATTGCTCGCTATGTTGCTCGTAGTTGGTGATGGCAAAGATTCATGCGTCTTAGACGGCCCAAGCAAATTGAGCACTTCTCGCTCTCTTGAAGCAATACTCTCATTTTGGAATGTAGAATCTTGCACAGCCCATGAATCGGGCGGTTGTGGGGTATGCAGTTCGGCCCCACCATATTTGCGCGTGCCTGCAATCCACGGCTTTTTGTACTCAAAGAAACCCTGCCAGATGTACTGCGCGTACGCAGATACCCAAATCTTAGCGTGGCCCGTCTTGAACGTAAGTTTTTGACTCGCCGATAAATCTTCGTTCTTTACTGCTGACCAAGCGCCATGATTAGGAATAATCGACGGGTACGCGTTTGGACTACTGCCTGTAAAACCGTATATGTCTCTAAACGTAGACCCATCAGGCTCGACGAAATTAAGCGGTACCCGCGATGCGCTCGCACTATTACGCTCCCAAACCTCGAACCGGCTCTCCACTTGCGAAACGTGAGTCTTGAAGTACGCACCCTCAGCGACACTAGGCCCTCGATCTGTCGTTACTCCAGTCGTCAACGCTGCTTCACTGTCCGGGTGCGGACGTAAATTTGCCTTGAGATCGGCCGCACTAAAATTGGTTCGATCCAACCTGCCTTGAAGAGCATCGTATACGGGATGAAAATCTTCGTTAAAGTCGGAAGGATCAAGAACGTCTCGAGTACGCAAGAATCGCCGGGGGAAAATATGGGGCATTACTTGTCCTGCCTGAATGGTACGCGACCCAACGGTGAGCCCTTAGTTGCAACGCTGACGTCGAAGGCAAATGCTGCAATCTTAAGGCGGCCTAGCTCCCACATATGAGGATCCGATTTGCGACGATCGAATTCCGTCAGCCCATCTTGCGGGTCATCAAAAAGATTAGACCAGCCGACACCTTCATGTTGATCGCGTGTGAGTTCCGTCTTCTCATCCGCTTCCGCTACAAATCTTGGTGCCGGACTACCGATAAGCTCAAGTTCGAAAGCCCAACAGTTGGCATTGCGGATGTCTACGGGTACCTGACGCCAGAAAACTCGACTATCGCGAGTTTTCGCCTCACCTACGACTGCTTCCGAAGCAACATCATCAATAAGCTCAGATCCGTCATCGGGTCCATGAAGCAATAGATCGTGCATCTCAGCTACAGGATCCCACGAGCCGTTTCGATACAAACGCACTGTCGCCGTACCCACCCAAGAGTCTAGTAGACCTACGTACAAGCTTCTGACGTTTGTAGGTACAAGCCCGTAATCACCAGATCTCAACCACGCAGAACGATACCTCACCCTTCGAGGAGGGCCAAAGTAATCCGTAGTCTGACGATTCAAAACAAAAACGCGAGCAAGACTCAGGTAACCGCGAAACTCAGAGCCAATAGACGGTAACCCCAACTCTCTGGGATCGGAGCCCACAGCTAAAGTCAGGTGAGTGTGGTCCTTCGCAGAGCATAAATCAGCCACGTTCAAACCTAATGTTTGACGTCGCCAATACTTCCCGTCGAAGCACATTATCAATGTGTTCCTGTTTCGTCCGCGCTCGGCCAAAGCACATCGATACTCACCGGTATGATGGTCAATTACAGAAACCGCCCGATAAAACTGACTCTCATTGAGTTCATTATCGAAGATCTTCTGGATGGGACTAGAAATCTTCGTGAGTCCACCTGAAAGATTCAGAGCATAGAACCCGTCCGACGCGAGCCAAATAAGCGTGCCGTCCCTCATCGATTGAATCGACTTCTGAGATACGCAGCCGATCCCCGTTGCCAGCGGCTTTGAAGTCATGAAGTCGTCGGAGATCAAATACGTCGCCGTCTCGGTGAAAGCAATGAGACTGCCGTTGCTCGACGCCAGGGCCGTAATCTCAGCACCTTGGCTGTCGGGGTAGATAAAGTCTTTGGCCTCGAACGTGCCGGCAAACCCCGGCTGGGACTGCCTGACGATGCCGGGAGCGCCCGGTACGTTGCCAATCACAAGCCGACCTTGATGCGAGCAACCAACTTTGAAGACAGGAACGGAGACAGTTTCGGACCACTCCGCCCCAAGATCACTGTCAGCATTGTTGTCGTCGAAGTAAAACTGACGTGTACCCGGAATCCGAGCAAGGAACTTAGGCGTCTGATCCTTGTGGTTTGTATCCTGCGTTCGGAAAATCCTAGTGGCTACTGCGTGCTCAGGTAGTTCGCCCGATGACTTCAGCAAAAATCGTCGTGTGAGATCATCAATTTCAACGCCGGTAGGAATCGTGTTCTTCGTGATTCTGAACATTCCGGCTAAAATAATTGGAAGGGTGTCACCGTCTTCTTTTTGAGCTACTCCCGGCGTGAAGTATGGATCTGCTTGATTCGTGTGAATCGTCGCTGGATCACTCGGCGGAGAAAACTCTGACAGATTTCCGTGTATGTCTTCGTACTGAACGTAGTAGTACCAAGCACCTTTGAGCAAAGAAGCGGTCTGACCACTCAGTTCGTCACCTGGAGTGCCGATACGACCCTGCCAGGAGTAACCCATAGAGTTCGGGTAGTAGTTCGGTACGTCTTCAAAATCGGGCTGGCTCGGAGAAGATACAGCTACTGTCGCAGCCTTCTTGTCGAAGCCCAGTGGGGTGACTTGACCCTCGTAGGTGATGACCTGGGGCTGGTCGATACCGTTGAAAAAGATGATCTTATCATTGATCACCACGTACTGATCGACGTACTTAGAGTCCGTCGTAACAGTCAAGTTGTCGATGAGGACCTCGTCTGCATCGTCCATCCCGCCATGAAACGAAAACAGACGAGGCCCAATACGGTACAGCAACATATGAGCCGCACCATTCAGCAACGACGCCGAAAAAATACTGACGGGCTCACCCGTCTTATAACCATATGTCGGAACTGAAGAAGGCCAGGCGCTGGTCAAAGCTTCATCGATATCAATCTCGACATCTTCATACCCAACCACAGATTTAAACGCTTGCGCCTTAGTTCGAATGATACTGGGCCCAACGACACTCTGAAGAATGTCATCGGGACCAATCTCAAGGTTCTCTACAAGCCAGGCGAGTGGCTGAGGAGAAAAGGTTTGTCGACCTTCTCCCGGAGGAATGAAGACCGTACTCGTACTTTGCTCCGTCGGACCACCCACAGATTCACCTCAATTAGATGGTAATCTCATACGTCTTCTGCTTCCAGGCTTCAGACAACTTAGCATAGATATTATTTGTGCCCTTGAGTGACGGCTGCGATTTGAGTACGCGGGCACGCCACGACATGTACTTCTCGTCGGCCCAAGGTGCAGGAATGTCAAAGATAGTTTGCGCGCTCTGGGTCTCAGCCTCAGTAGGATCTTCGATAACTGCATCATCGTCGTCACTACGCAGAATGTCTTGAGGAGGAATCCAACCAACCTTGTCATGATCGAACACCCAACCAATCGGCATCCAATCATGAATCGATCGATGCTCGACGGCACCGCTCACAAACTCAACACCATTCTTGGTCATGAGTGTCGCGGTCCAAATTGGTGACTCCGCGTCATTCGCCAACACACTTACCACCATGGCTTCCTCGTATTGGTGGATCAATGTCTTGCGGAACATCTTATCTCCCACGGTCAATCGGGGGATAGCAGTCAAGCTCGGGTAGAATTTTTGGGTCATGAATACCTCTTTTTGTTTACTCAGAAGAACTAAATGTACCGTAACGGTGCCTATGAGAGTAACCCAAAATCGATACCGGTTCGACAATTCCTCCAGGATTACCGTATCGATCCCGGAAAACTCGTACGAGGTTCAAGTACCGTTCGAGGTGTGCCTGAGCACTGACTTGATCATTGCCGTCAATCAAACTGACATAGTAAAGAGCAAGCTCAATCAATGTAGGTACGGCTTCAGGGTGCACCTCCGAAGTGTCCCGGTCGTCAATAAACTGGCTGGGTGTTCTAGAGACCCGGAAGTCAATCTCATAACGGGCATCTTGGTGAGGGAACACCTTCCACGCGTAGTAACCGGTGCTGTGCTTCAGAGGTCGATGATAGTCGTATAGCTCCTTGCCGGTCCAAACAATACGCGCCGAGGTTGTGTCGGAGCTACCTAAACGAACAATACTTTCTGGGAGTGCTGTGCCTGCCGACTCAAGCACTGTTGCCATGTCGAACGTTGGCTCGACTTCGCAAAGCAGATGGAACCGCTGATTAGTCTCGATGGAGTTGAACGTTCCGACGCCTTTCTCGTTAGCTTCAAGGTGCGCGACATAGTAGCGGATTCTCATTCCAGAATGTCCGTACCGTTTGTAGTTGGCATCGCCGAAGCCTTGCATGGCGTCAATGTTTGTCGCCGAAATGATCAACGCTGATGGATCCCCAGTTTCCGACTGAGTCACAACAGTAATGGGAGACGGCGCACTCTCAAACAACGGGTCATGAATACCCGAAAACTGGTTCTCTCCCGTCAACATCGAACCCTTTTTGTACGCCCAAGTAAGGCCGTACGAACTATCTTGATCCGTATCGCCCCCCGGAGTGACGCTAGGAGACTGTTCCCATTCCTCGTCGCGTCGACCTAGTACGTATGTGTAGCAGATAGCCCATCGGCCTCGACGCAGACCCTTGTCATCGGCCCACTTGTACTCAGTTGCCAAGGGTGTTGTCGTGAACTCTGATGACGTGGCGTTACGGACATCCTGGAATTGAGGGTCTGAGTTTGATGTGAGTTTTGTTTCGACTGTCGCTGCGGCATTTGCCTCAATAATTTTCGGTGCTTCGGTTGGTGCCGCGAGCTGAAAATGTCGACCCCTCCAACATCTGTACGGTCTTCCCTTTGAGTTCCCCTGAAAGTCCAACATGTCTTGTCGGCTGGCGCCGGCCGTATCAATCTTCCAAACCTGTTGACGTGTGCCATCAAAAATGCGGCCAGGCTCCATCAACTCCATAACTTCAGCATCGACAAAAAACTCTGGCTGATGAATCCTGAATTCCATCCCATTTTCCGGAGCGACTATGTCTGGGTATGGCCTGTCCAACGTCACAGCGTAGGTCACTACAGTGACACCCTGTACAAGACTAGAATCGATAAACCACTCTAGGCATTGACGGCGATGAATCACTCCTGACGCATCCGTAATCTCAATGTGCATGAGACCATCCCACTCACCCGTAACAGTGGGACGCCATGAAGTAAGACTCGCATCTGCGGTGATTGTAGCTCCTGCGGTATCTACGAATTGAAGCAGACGCTTGTCGTTATCGAACGTAGCAACGCGAGCCTTCACTGCGTCATCTGTGCTGACTACATCTGGATAGAGAACAACATGCTCTTCACCAGGTACAAGCGCTTGCGGTACGTCACTTGCCATACGGACGAGTGCGGCATTAAGTGCCTGACGAACACGATTATCTTGAGTCTCACCAGATGAGTCCCATGATCGCATCGCGTACAGTTGTTGCTTCAGCATAGCTAGAGAAACGTTCACATCATCTCCTAAAGACGAAGGGGGCGAGACCCGCAAGCCTCGCCCCCAAAGTGTATCACGTAGTCAGATGCTACGAAATATCGATGTAGCACTGAGCAAAGTCAGCCAAGGTAGCGTCAGCAGCCTCGAGCGTAACACCGATAACAGACAAGTCTGTACCGGCAGCAGTGTTGACCTCACCTGCGGCCCCTGAGTTACCATCAGTGTCGATCAGTGCGTTAGCCGAAATCGACTTACCGCCACTACCTGTATCGGTACGAACAACCGCGCAACCCTTCGTGATAACCCAACCATACGAACCGCTTGCGATATCGTTATCGGCTACCCCGAGAAGTGCGGGCTTTGTCTTGGCATCAGCAGCACAAGGCTGACCGGTGAACGGAGTACCCGAATCACGGATAACAACATCACCCTTGTTGATGGCAGCAGAAGCCTTGATGAACATCCAACACCGATCTCCTTCGAGAAGAGCGAAGTTCTTATCACGATCAACACCGGAGTTACCGGTGCCGGACGCAACCTCATCAGCTTGCTGCATACGCCGAGTGCCCAGGGCGTACTGCTCCGAGGTGTAAGTCTCGGAATACCCTGTGACCGCATCTACGCCATCAGCGACGCTTCCGCCTGTAGTAAAAGTACCAGCCATGATTTACCTCCTTAGATCGCGCCGCCAGACACACATCCCTGCGCCGGAAGCTTGGTGCAGATCATGTTGCCTTGCATTGCGAAGATTGCGGTTACCACGTCCTGATCGCCAACCCGCTCCTTGAACTCCGAGACGTTCGGGGCTTCAAGCATTGGGAACTCGATGTAGTCCGTGTTGAGCATGTAGGTGACACCATCGTTGGCGGGCGCGCTGAAGCTTGACCGGTCCAGATCGATCGAAGAAGTGACAGAAGCAAGACCAAGGCTGAGGCCAAGGGTGTTGCTCTTGTCGATCTTGTCATCGACGAGTGTGACGCGGACATTCTCGCTACGAGCATCCTCAAAGTTGGTGTAAGTGTCGTCGTCCATGAAAATCATGTCGGGACCCTTACCGATACCACCTGCATAGTGAGCACACTGACGGTAAGTCTTACGAAGCTGAGTCATACCATCAGCGGTGAAAGACGAAATGTCGTTGTACTGGTTGAAGTGGAAATACGTGTTGCTCTTGGTCACGTTCTGGACTTGCTGGCTTTGCGAACCTGGAGCGACAAAGTCAAGAAGACCATGGGTCACACCAGTTCCAATACCGGAGCTAAACTCACCGTTGAGAGTGAGAAGCCCTTGAAGCTCAGAAGTGTTGAACGCAAGACCACGACTCGCACCTGTAAGCAGGAACTTGTTGAGGTCAGCCTTGGCGGCTTCCATTGCAGTTTGCGGGTACTCCTCGATCAGACGAATAATCGCCAGCTTTCCAGAGTTTTGCGCAAGCTCACGCTTAGGAATGTTGATCGCCATAACCAGACGGTGAGGCTCAACCTCAAACTTCCGGATTTGTTGACGACGGGTCATGTTCAGTAGCTCATCACCGACGTAGACACCAACACCGCGAGCAGGTGCACCACCAGAAAAGGAACGCTCAATCTTCGTTCCGCCTTCCATTGGCATACGTGCTTTCGAGTTAAGTGCATCGAACAGTTCGTTGCTACGAACAAACGAGTTCACCAGGGGTCCGCGGAGGTCCGCAAACGTGGTGTTCAGCAGTTCAGTACTGATAGTCATTTTGTTCTCACAAAAAGTGTTAGAATAATTTAAACGAGTTTCACGCCTGCCTGGTGCGTTATGCCGGACCTGAATGGCTACCCGACCGCGAGTTAGGTGCGTGATTCAGGTTTACATGATTACAAATAAAAGTGCAACACTTTCGGCGCGAAAGTCTTTACATGATAAACTTGCCGCATGGCTAACACACAAAAGAAAGAAACCGAAAAGATCGGCGGCGCTGAGTTTGCCGACGCTCCGGGACTCCACCAAGGTAAGATTCGAGCACTTTTTTCGACGCCCGATGCGTTCGTCTCTATGTGTCAGATTGTCCGAGAAGACGAGTCTACAGGTTACATGGAGCCTACACATACGCAAAAGAAGCTGCTCAAAGCGTACGACGAAAACAAATGGATAATGGTCAACAAGTTTCGGCAGGCAAAGATCACCACCGTATCTGTCATGCTACTGCTCAGAGACTGCATGTACCTCAGCGGAGTCAAGGGCCTACTAATTGCTGAGCGTCAAGATACGGCCGAGGATATTTTCGAGCGGATTCTGTTTGCCTACAACAGACTTCCTGACGACGTGAAAATGCCGCTTGCTCCAGGCAAAAAGGCTGGCGCAACACAAATGCAGTTCATTCATGGTGGGGGTATTAAGGTTCTGACTGCTGGTGGTAGGTCACCAGCGATTGGTCGATCAATCGATAGACTTGTCATCACAGAGTTCGGTGAAGCTCAATGGCAACGAAAAGCTGCGATCAACATCTTCCCGACGGTCAACAAGCGACCCAACGCCAAAGTAATTCTTGAGTCTACGCCAGGACGTGCGGGATCGCATCATGAGCAGATGTGGCGCTCGGCTCTTGAGGGCACGAGTAGGTTCACACCACTTTTTCTCGAATGGTGGGAAGACGACAGTTGCCGTGAAATGGTTCAAGGCTTTCAGCCAACAGCAACTGAAATTGAATACATGAAGCGACACCCTGGTATGAGCATACACAATGTTGCTTTCCGGCGTCGGGGTCTGAATACAGAGTTTGTTGGAGACTCTAGACTGTTTTCCTGTAAGTACCCCTCGGACGCCTACGACGGCTGGTTGGGTACAACTAACCCCGTCATGCCCGCCGAAGTGCTCAAGCCATGGCTCGCCGAAGCAAAGGCTGATCCTGAGCTTTCGTACTGGGGGTCGCATGAGTTCGAGCCCCCGCAGCCGGGTCGACAGTACTTGATTACAGCAGACCCTGCCGGATTCGGTAGTACTGGTGACAAGTCCGCCCTGACAGTGTGGGATGCTGTTGAATGGAGAGAGGTGGCGTTCTGGGAGGATCGAGAAACTCCGGATCGTTTTGCTCAGAGACTCAAACAAATTCAAGCCAGATACAATCAAGCATTGCTGGCGGTCGAGTCAAATGCCACAGCGTGCATTGCCATCCTCAAAGATCAGGGCACGAGAAACCTTCTGTGGACAGACAGAAATCATCCAGGGTGGTACGCAACTCAAAAGAGAATCAAAGAATCCGAGGCACGGTTGGTGCAGATGTTGCGAGAAAAGGACCTTCGTATTCAGAGCCGTGGTACATTGCACCAACTTCTAAACTACGACGGGTCAACCAAGAAACGAGTCAAGGGTGAAGACGGTATTCTGCACCACTTCGACCGGGCGCGAACTGCCGTTATGGCGGCGGACATCTTAACGAAACGAAACTTTCAAACAAGTTCGAAACAGCCAGAGTCCACTTATATCGCTGGACAAGTTACAATCAGGCAGCTTGACGATGTTAAGCGGCACAAGCGACAAACTGCAACATCACCATTCAAACCCGCTTCCATAAGCTGGAGATAACCATGTCGAAGAAATCTGCTCGCGCACAAAAACGCGAATACAGCCCAGTAAGTACATTCAAGCCGAACGAAACGTTGCCTGAAAACGCGTCTCTAATGGATAAGGCAAAAGCTGCGGCGAAGAAGGCCGACGTAAAGGCTAAGTCTGCTGTGCTTCGAGGAGCGCAAGGTGAGAGCAAGGAAAAATTCCCGGAAGACCTACAAAAGAGTATCGATCAACTGAATAAGAAGACGAAGAGTAAGCCTGATTTCCTTGACGTGGACGGCGACGGCGACAAGAAAGAGTCGATGAAGAAAGCCGCTCAGGACAAGAAGTAGAGTTTCGTATGTCAGAAGAAATAGAAAAAGCCAAGAAGGCGGCCCGTCAGGCAGATGCTGATATGACGGCCGGAGTCACCAGCCTGACGGGTAAGAAGCTCGAGGGTGAGGCAGCCGATAAGTTCAAGAAGGCTTATGATGGGTCTGCAATGCTTCAAGCAATGTACAATCCTGACGGCACAATGAAGTCGGATATGAAAAAGATTGTGGAGTAAGCATGTCCTCACAGCTATCAAAACTGATTGACCGCCACCTAGATTTCTACAAGCGGTCAGAGAAAAAGCAGTTCGACAAGGCCCGTCGATTTTATCGAGGTGACTTCTTTACCAGTTCTGATAGCGACCTGGACACGAGCCGCAACCACTCGTTCCTTTGTTCGAAGAACCTGATCTACGCCATCGCAGATACAGCGGTGAGTGCGCTACTCGGACCCAACCCAAATGTTGCTGCAATAGCGAGCACTCCAAAGTCGCAAGACTCTGCTCCGTCAGTGACGGGTTTGCTGGAGTATATATTCCGAGTCAATCGGTTCCGGCGAAAGGCTGCAACGGCATTGATCGACGCAGTCCTCTGTAAGCGTGGCGTGTTCAAGACTGGGTGGGATGCTGACCGCGACATACCGATTGTACGGGCAGTCAACCCATCCAGCTTATTCTTCGACCTCACAGCCCGTGACCCAGATGACATCCGTTACTGGATCGAAGCTACCGTTATTTCTTTCGAAGAGTTCAAGGATCGTGTTCGATCGGGACTTTACAAGGCAGAACTGGTCAAGGATGTCGAGCCGGATCGGTTCCCTCGATGGTTGATGGACAAGAATCAGCACAGCGACACTCAACAAGTACGCGATGCGTTCAAGTGGGTCACGGTGTACGAGTACTACGATCGTGAGCGCGGTGTGATCCAGCACTACATCAAGCAAGCAGATGCCGTAGTCTTCGAAGACAAAATTGACTACATCCCGTACTCGATGTTCAGCCTCAATCAATCAGGTATCGATTGCTTGGGCCTGAGCGAGGTTCAGCTTGTCCTTAAGCAGCAAGAGACAATCAACGATCTGCTGACGCACATGAAGCAGATCACGTATTTGCAGATTCCGCGTATTCTGTACGATTCCGGTCGGATCACAGAAGAAGACCTCAACAAGGCTGTAGAGGCTAGCGCAGGCTCGTTTGTTGGAATCAATCCATCAAACAGCGAAAGCCTGCGTAGTCTGGGCACCATCTTTTACGAGATGCCTCAACCTCAGAACCCTCAGGGTGTACAAGAGTTTGTTGCCCGCCAGGAAGACGATGCCGCATTCATCTCAGCCCTCGCAGAAGCCGCACGGGGCCAGGTTGTCGGTGCACGTACCGCAACCGAAATGGCTATCATTGACGCCCAAATGCGAACACGACTTGCCACAAGAGAAGGCCATCTCAACGACGCAATCGAAGACGTCGCGCGCAAAGCCTTCTACTTGAGTAAGAAGTACATGCGTGAGCCAAGACTCATTCGTGTCGCGGGTGATCGTCGTTGGGCAGAGTTGGCACACAAAGACCTGCGCGACATCGAAGTTGATTTCGAAATGGTCTCGTACAACCCGATTCGAAAGAACCCAAGTGTAATGATCGAGAGCTTGCTTCAGATGATTCCGTTTCTCGCAGAGAACCCGAACGTCGACATGCGGAAGCTTACCGAAGAGATCATCTCCGGTATGGGTCTGTCACGGCGCATCATCATCCCACAGGCGGAGCTTGAGGCTATGCAGCAAGAGCAGATGGCACAGCAAGGGGCTGCGATGCAGGCTGAGGCTGCCGCAAGTCTCGGTGGTGCGGCTGGCGGTGAAGCATACATCGAACAGCAAAAGATCGCTCAGCTACAACAGTTGCTCACTCAACTACCACCTGAGGAAGCGCAGCAGCTTGCGGCCCAAGTTGCAGAGCAAACAGGTATTGATATTCCTGTGGCCGGGCCGGAAGGTCAAGCGTAATGGCACTCTCGAAACGAGATAAGATCCGTAAGGCTAGCCTTCTCAAGAAGCACAGGCTCAAGGGTGTGAACGTACCAAAACGCACACCTGATCACCCAACGAAGAGCCACATTGTTCTCGCTCAGGAGGGCAGTCAACTGAAGCTGATTCGATTCGGCGAACAGGGCGCAAGCACCGCAGGGAAGCCGAAGAAGGGTGAAGGCGAACGCATGAAGAAGAAGCGCAAGAGCTTCAAGTCTCGTCACCGCAAGAACATCGCCAAAGGCAAGATGAGCGCTGCTTACTGGGCAGACAAGGTGAAATGGTAATGGCTACGTACCAGGAAATGATGGAAGAACTGAAGCAAGGAGCACGCAAGGCGGACGCTTGCCCCGCCGCTACTCAAGACGTAGAACTGAACCTAGAGAACCGACAAGATGCTCTAGATACTAAGGAGTACGGGCCCGCAAACCCAGGACTCGACGACGAGGGCGGAAACGAAGAGTTCTGGCAGCGGTATGCTGACCGGTTCAACGATACCGTCGAGAACGTAATGAGCATGCGCTGCGGCAACTGCTCCTTCTTCGATACCTCTGAAAGCATGAAAGAATGCATCGAAACGGGTATCGGACCTGACGGCGACCCTGAGCAAGCTGTTGAGGCTGGTGAGTTGGGGTACTGCTCCGCACTCGACTTCAAATGTGCGTCTCAAAGAGTCTGCATCATCTGGGCGGGGAGGGCAGCGTAATGGGCAAAAAGTCTAAAAGTAAAGTGAACGAGGCCGGTAACTACACAAAGCCCGGAATGCGTAAGAGATTGTTCGAAAGCATTAAGGCTGGTGGGAAAGGCGGAAAACCCGGTCAGTGGTCCGCACGTAAAGCTCAAATGTTGGCCAAGCGGTACAAAGCGAAGGGCGGGGGTTACAAAAACTAATGGCCAAAGCAAAACCGCAACGGGATCTAGATCAGTGGACCGAAGAGGATTGGGGTACCAAGTCAGGTAAGCCCAGTGTTCAAGGTCCTGACGCTACGGGTGAGCGGTACAAGCCTGCGGCTGATCATGCCGACGACACGCCCCAACAAACTGCTGCGGAAACACGGACCAAGCGCAAGGCAACCAAGGAAGGCAAGCAATTCGCCAAGTACAAGAAAAAAGCTAAGCGACAAAAGATTAAGGACGCCGTCGAAGAACGTCGAACTGCATAGGAAACATCATGAGCGAAAAGAACGAGCCAAAAAAAGTTCCACTTCCAGTCAGGTACAAGCCAATGAAGAAAGACTACGGTGCGGGACATAAAAGAAGCGCCCTGCGAGATGCAGTCAAAAAGAAGAAGGCTGCTACGAAAAAGAAGCAAATGGCCACGTACACGTCGAAGTACAAGTCAAAGGACTAGAAGATGGACGAGTACGGCAAAAAAATGATGGACCTGCGCAAGGGTCTACCTCAGGTCATCGATTTAGGTGGTAAGGGTGAGGCTGGTACGGGAAAGATAACTGTGCCTAAGGGAATGTCGCCCCTTCAAGAAGCTACCTACCGAGAAGCCATCGCTCGACGTCAAAGTCCTGGCAGCTTCGCTAAATTTGACGAGATAAAGAAACAGGCTCAAGAAGCGACCAGGAAAAAGCTGGGCAAAAAAAGGCCGACTTACTTCCCCCAAGAAACCCGAACAGAAGAAGGTCCACGCCTCGCCGCGAAAAAACTATTCGAAGATATCGGTATGGGGTCTGAACCGGTCAGCAGTGACGAGTTGACCGAAGCTGAAAAGAAACAGAACGAGTTGAATCAGATCGCAAACAGTGCGGACTTGCTCATGAAAAGCGGCGGTTACGATAACCGAGAGGAGGCTGAGCGGGACGCTGAAATGATGCTATCTACCGGCAGCGGCGTACCGCAGATCGCCAAGAAAAATCCCATCAAAGAGACGGCTGACGTCATGAAACCATTTGATCCCGCGAAAGATACAAGGGATCAGTATGGGAGCGAAGAGTTTGGTATAGACGCATCAGAAAAGAATTACGCTGAAAACTATGCGGATCAAGACCCAGTCTCGACTTCGTACGTAATTAGAAATGGAGCAATCCTAGAGAAGCAAGTATTTGATGATGGTTCTGTGTTCTTTCTCACTGAAGACGGAGACCCGCTTCAACAACACAGTCAGCCATCGATACCGAAGCCACGCGTAGAGCAGGTTGGGGAGGATTCAGAGGGTAACCCGAAGTATCAGCAACAACTCCCAAACCTATATGATTACAGTATGTTTTTCGGAGAAGACGAGTAATGAGTCTGATAATGAACAACGTTGAGTGTACGGGTTGCGACTTCTTCGAGGAAGAGGCGATCTATCGCAGAGCAGACGGACCCGATCCATGCCCTGAGTGCGGTAGCGAACGTAAGATGAGCTTCCGGGGGCTTCGCTATGCAATCCATGGTCAGGGACCAGGATCATTCGCCGCAGTCGACTTCGGCGTACTCGGTAAAGCCGAAACCAAAGAAGACTATGATAGATGCATGGCTACTATCCAACAGCGATTCCCGAACAAGCGCATCAACATTCAGGGCGAAAGTTCGAGTCAGAAAGCAGAAAGGCTCGACACGATTCGACACAACAGTTGGAAGCGCAAGAAGGCTGTCGGGCTCAACGATAAAATTATCAACGAAGTATCGACCCACAAAAAGCGGCTAGCGTCGGAAGGCAGAAAGGAAACTCGTAGCCCCGCCCAACTCGTAGGAAACAAGTGATGCCCGACCCCAGCATCAAGTCACTGCTATCGGATATCGAGCTTGTAGAGTACGCAAGCCACATGGCAGACATGCAGGAAAGGCAACTTAAGGAAGTAAAAGACGACACTATGAGAGACGCTAAAGTCATTCGAGATGTCGTTACCGGTGAGCAAATTACCGTACCCAATAAATTCATCCGTTCTATTGGAATAAAGCCAGCTTTCGAACTGATGAGACCCGATTTGTTTCAGGAATTCACCGAACAAAATTCATAACCCCACTGGTAATCTTACCAACATGTAATAGGATAGTCCCATGGCCGAACAACAATCAATGCCCGCACAAACCCAACCTGAGATGGACGAGATCAAGCGTATTCTCGACCAGGCTGATGCAGAGATGGGTGATGCGGAGGCTGCCCCTGACATGGCTGCGGAAGGTGCAGACATGGCTCAAGAGGGTGCCGTCGAAGAACAAATGGGCGAGGCCGCAGAAGCTGAGGCAACCGAGGGTGTCGACCTCAAGCCTCTCATGGAGACTCTGGGAGCAACAGAAGAGCGCGCACAAGAACTGTACGACGCTGCTCAACAGATCCCAAAGTTTGCAGGCAAGACGGCTCAAGAGCTTTCTGACATGATTGCGACTGATTTTGATGTTCTAATGCAGCTTGAAATGGTTGCTGCTCGTGGCGAAGGCGGAGCTATGGGCGCACCGGCTGCAGAAGCTCCAATGCCAGCTATGGGCGGTGAGATGCCCGCTGGTGAAATGATGCCGCCAGAAGGTATGTAATATGTGGGACGAGGACAACGAGGCCGTTGAGGGCGAACAGACTGAAGTTGCGGAAACATCCGAGACTACAGAAGCGCCCGCGTCAACCTCGGAAGCCGTAGATGTGCAAGCCTCGGACAGTGGTTCAGAGGCTGCACCTGAGGTTTTCGACTGGAACGGTGAGCTTGAAAGCCTTCGGCAAGAGCAGTGGTTCAACGAACTTGATGAGGGCATGCGTAGTTCAATGACGCGCGGGTTCGAAACCAAGTATCAAAACTGGGCTCGAGGCTATCAAAAGAAGTTTGATGAGTTGTCCAAGCAACGACGAGAGGCCGACAAGGTTCTCGAAGCTGCGAGAGCACAAGAGCGTAAGGTCATGCAGTGGCTGCACGGAGACGTGGATCCTCTGATCGAGAAGCAAAAAGAGATCGACAGCCTCAAGGTCGCCCACCAATCCGCACTCGAAGCACTCCGAGAGCGTGCTGAGATGGAACACGAAAAGGTGAAGAAGTCATTCGGCAATGAGCTGGAGGAGGCTATTGCTGCTCGTGACAAGGCTATCCAGCAGCACAACGAACTCCAGAATCAAATCGAGGAGTTCGAGAAGCAAGTCACCGAACAAGAAGTCGATGGTATCGAAAAATACATGATCGAATCTGCTTCGGACATTTATGAGAATGACGAAGCATTCGAAGACTTTCTCTTGGCATGGAAGGCTGGTGCTGACATCGATAAGGCAATCAAGATGGTTCGCGCGCTCTATCCGCAACAGACCGAACCGGAACCAGAGCCTGAGCCAGAACCAGAGCCGGTGCCTGAAGGTATGAAGCTTATGAACATGAAGCCAGATACCGCCGCCGCGACAGAGGGTGGGAACCCTCAAACGTTTGAAGAGATGATGCAATCTCTGAAGAGAGAGGGTCAACGCGAAGCTGACATCCTGCGCAACGCGTAAATAAAAAACCCCCGACGGCCTAAGCTATCGGGGGTTTTTGTTTGTCTAAGTATCTTAGATACTTTGGAACTTGATGTACGGACGAACAACTCCGCCAGTAACTTGAGCGGATGCCGCATGGCGAATGTGGATCGTACGCGCTGTCGAAGAGTACAGAGGTGATTCTGCAACAAACGTAATTGATGCCGCACCCTCACCCTGAGCGCCCGAAGCAACGCTCAGCGCTGAACCAGCGTCGACAGCCGTATTAGAACTCATCAGTGCTGCGGAAGCGCAAATCTGCGTTCCTCCGGCGGAGGTGCCTGCTGTGATGTTGATGTTACCGCTAGATCCTGCAATCGCTGTGGTTACAACAATACCGAGATCCACGAGGACTGTCCCTGCGGGCTGTGTGATCGTGAAATCAGTGTTGTGTGCCGAACTCTGAATGACTGAGGTCGAGTCAGCGTATGCGATACCCTCAACGGAAGCGAAGCTCTGTGGTGACAGAAGGATCGTTCCGCTTGATCCAACAGTAAGAACAACACCAACCTTGAGAGCGCTAACCCCAGGTGTAAGACTGAAACTACCAGCAGTGTCCGACAGGAACACAGGGGCTCCAATCGCAGAGCCTGTAGTCGTCACACCCTCAACCATCTTCCAGGGAAGAGCGACAGGTGTGTAATCCCCACTGCTCGCTGCGTAATCTGCAACGTACATCAGCGAGTTGTTCAAGGTAGCCGCGCCGTTAGCGTCGGCCTTCGCGACCTTAAGGAAGTCACCCTGTACACCGGTCACAGAAAGAATATCGCCTGCAGCGCAGCCGCCATCGACGTAAACCTTAACCGCGTTCGAACGGTGCTTAGTTACGCCAGGTTGAATTTGTGATTGCTTAAAAGAAGCCATTTGATTCTCCAGCCCCTCAAGGGGGTTTCAATACGCAAAATCGCGTGGCACAACTATATCACGGGCGCGAGAATTTAAAAGACGTCCCAGCCGTCGTCAGACTCAGCTACTGTTACCGGTGGTTGCAGCGGCTTAACAGCTTCAACCTTCCGGCTAATCTTTTCTGTTGATTTAATTTTAACGTTCGCAGGATCGAATACAACGACTTCTGGCGGCGTACCGCTTGCCGCTTTACCTATGATTGAGTCATATCCTGCGTCTTGAGCGATAAGCTTTGCCTTCTTAGCTACTGAGGGTTGCGGTCTTGCAGCTTGACCAATGCCTCCTCCTATCAAAGAATTATAAATCTGTATTGGATTAACGTTCTCGCTCTCAAGCATCTCTAGCTCTTTCGTCCGACCATGCTTTTTTAAGGCCCTAATCCAATTTTTCCTTTCCGAACTAGTAAGGGTCAACGACCCCCCGAGGTTAAGGGGATTTTTAATATCAACCTCAACGGTCATTAGGTTTCCCGACTCTGGCGCGGGGCCACCCAGTACCGAACTTTTAGGTATTTTCAGAGCAAAGCCTCGAGCTAACTCACGGTCCGCACTTAGATAAACGCCTGCCCCATATTGACCCGTAGGGCTAACGCGAAACTCAGTAAAACTTTTCGGTGAACCAACGTAAAGTTCTACTTTTCCACCTTTGGACAACTGTTCGACCGTCAGTGGTTTACTTAGTTTTTTTTTCACTTGGTCGGCGGCTCCGCCCGTCTCTTCGAGCAACTGACGATCCCTCATTGCCTGCCGCTTCATGGCGTCGACTTGCTCAAAATAGTCTGCCTCGTCACCGACGAAGCCACCTCGGGCAGCAGCTTGCTCCGCCCGAACCTCGCGCTCAAATTCTTCTTGTGACTGAGGTTTAGGTTTCGCCGCCTGCTTCTTCGGGGCGCGTTTTTCGAGCTTGTCCAAGCGCTCGGATACATCGCTCGGCGAGAGCGCACCACGCTCGAGCCTAGCCTTCGTGTTGCGTAGGCGCTCTACGATTACGTTGGACTGACCACCAGCAAGCCCAGCCTTGTCTGCATCCGCAATGAGCTTGTCTAACCGACTAACAGTTTGAGCCTTCAACTCATCATCTGCTGTCGGCTTCTTCTTAAGTCGAGGCAGGTCCTTCGCCGGTGCCTGCGGCTGTCCCCCTCTTGTTCGGCCCGTGCGCCTCCTGTCAGAGATGTCACGGTCGTCTGACGCAGACTTGAACCCAAACTCACCCTTCTTGTTGCGGGTGACAACCATGCCCCCAGCCTTAGCTGCGTCAAGCTGCTTACGAGCAGCGTCATAGCTCTCAGCCGGCAGACTACGCAGGTAATCCATCTCAATCTGATTGTACTGAGTTGGCTTGGCCGCCTGCTGTGCAGCCTCTTTCTGTGCGGCCGACTCCGCAATACGGCGCTGAATTCGCTGCCTACGTCGCCGCTCCAAATTAGCTGCACGCTTATTGGTACTTTGAGTAGTAAACTCCTCATACTGCTGCTTAGTCATGTAGAAGTTCGGTACATCGGCCTCTGTAGGCTCGGGGCCCCTCTCCCTACGGGGCTTCGCCCTGTGAGCCTTCTTAAGCTGCTCAAGCTCCATCTGAGCGCCTGGACGGACAAATTGTGTCTGACCCCGACGGATGACCTTGCGAGGCCCTGTAGGTGTAGGTCCAGAGCCATACTCTTGCGCCGGGTCCTTCCGTGAGCCCCTCAGACGCTTAGCCTCATCCAGTTCGCGCGCACGACCACCCGCAACGAACGTTCCCTGACCACCCGCAAACTCGCCGACACTACCCTTGCCGTACAAATCTCTATCGATTTCAGAGGTCAATCGCTGCGCCTTACCCGCTGCCTCGGCCCGTTGCCGATCAGACCGCTCCCGCTCTTTAGTACCCGCCTTCTTAAGTTTCGCGTCTGAACGCTTTGACCTCTTTACCTTAGCCAAAAAGTCTTTCTCGCCCTTCTCGAGCGTCCTCTCTACTCCGATGTTCTGAACCAGAACCTCAAGCTTCTCATTCATCTCCTTGATGCCCTGAGCATCAGTAAGCTCACCTGCATCGACTCGGCGCTGGACGTCATTAATAACCTGACGCCCCTCGACTCTCAGAGGATGGTCTGCCGGAACTGATTTCATGGCCCTAATAGCCTTACCAGGAATGAACGGAACCAGAGCCCCTGCGAGACCAATACTTGCGATCTGACCAAGCTCAGAAGAGCTTGCGTCATCCATTACGCCACGACCCAACTGAAGACCCGTAGAAGTCAAATCAGAGATCGGTGTAGGGTCGACTAATGATAGACGGTCTGCACCCTTAATCATCTTATCTATTGGACGCTGACCGTAAAGTGCAGACTTGGCCTTCTGCTCTTCTTCAAGCTGCTTCTCTTGCTCTGGAGTCAGATCACCGAAACCCGCACCCTTAAGAGGGTCTTCGGCGTCGGGGCTGGGCTGAAGTTCGGGAGGAAGAGTACCGAAACGTGCAGATGTAGCCTCACGTTTCTGCCGCATGATGCGGTCGTAGTCTGTCATATCAGCCATCTGTCACTCTCAGGATTTGAGCTTCTTACGTTGTTGGATATTAGCAATGCGCTGTTGGCGGCGTTCTTTGAGTGAGCTAGCAGCGGCATCCTTACCGCCTCCAGCGCTAAGCAAACCAACGCCAAGCGTCGTTGGTGCTACGAGCGCCGCAGTAGTCGGAGCACCCAACTTCTTGGCACCCTTCACCGCGAGACTTGCGCCGGAGTACTTACCAATCGCCTTACCAATCTTACCGAACATAGAAACTCCTACGCCAAAGTAGCATAACTAGCCTGTATTTTTAAGGCCATAGTTGTCTTTTGCCCACCCAGCACCCTTCAACGCAAAGCTGGTCAAGGCAACACCTTTCTTCATGCGCTTGTCGCAGTCTGGACAATCAGGCCAGATGTCATCGAACTTCTGAAGGATTTCCATCTTCTTATCGCAAGCGTTACACTCAAAAACGTAAAGAGGCATAATGACTGATCCTTCTAAAAAGTTTCCCTGCACGATGTGCGGTGCTTGCTGCCGAAAAGTTGGTGAGATCGTGATTGCAGCAGAATCACAAGGACAGAGCCTGGGATATGACTTCCCCGTCAACGACGACGGTTCATGTGGACATAGCATACCCATAATCGACGCTGAAGGCAAAACAGCGATGAGTTGTGAGATCTACCGCAACCGGCCGGACATCTGCCGGATAGAGCTTTGTGTCCCGTCCGATATGACGTCAGACGAGTATCACAAAGTGACCGCCATGCACTGCAACCTGATGCAAGAGCAGTACGGTATCGAAAGCAGATTTCGAGTGAAGCTATAGGCGATACGACATATAGTGCGTTGGTATGTTTGACACGCTATATAGGTAGCAGTTACCATCAAACAGACCCAAAAGGTCAGTCCGACAAAGCTTACGCCCGATCAGATTCTCTCCTCTGGTCGGGCGTTTTCTTATTCCGTCAAACGCTTAATCTGACCTGCTTTGCCCTTGACCGCGTCGACATATGTCTTCATCGGCTCAGTCTCCGCGACCGCTTGCAACATTCGACGCTCCATACCCCCTTGACCATCCCCGATTATCAAATCTGTTACTGTAGGGTCAACATTCTGGCGAATCATTTTTCCGTAAGCTTCTTTGAGATCACTACTCGGCGCAGACAAATAACTTTTGTACAAACCGGCCAAGTACGGATCATTTTCAATTCCGTAACGTTTCACCAAAGACTCAACAGGCTCTGTGCGTGCGGCAATACGTTGAGCGTCAAGCGACTGTTTGAATGCAGTTTGCTGATCGTCAGTTCCTTTAGGCACTCGAAAACCAGCATACTCTTCCCGCGACTTGAATGCTTTGTCCGCATCCTTCTTCCGTTCGATCTCAGACTGTATCTCAGCGAACTTACTGATCCGCATCGGATCTTCGACGGGTGCTTTTGGGTCAGCCATTTCAATACTCCTTGTGACTTCCGTACGGGTTGTGGTCACCATAGGACTTGTGGGGCTTCTCATCCGAATCGTCGTCGGAATCCTCAGACTTATCGTCGCCATGCTCCTTACCGTACATCTCCTCGCAGATCTCCATAAGCTTATCGGCTTGACCCGCGTGCATCTTCGACGCCTTGTACAGTTCCTTGGCCATCTCCTTCATCGCCATGTGAGGATCGTCGGAATACTTGTCTTCCTTCTTGGGACCCTCGTCATCATCGCCCTTCATCATTTTTTTCTTCGCCTGAACGTAGGAATCGCCATCGAAATCCGGCATATCGTCCCCGATTACCTCGCGCTTCGCCATGATGATTAGTTTTGGTGCCATTCCGTGCATGATTCTTCCTTTTGTGGCTAGTTTCCGCCCGATGCTGCGCCACCAGCTACGATTCGGGCCAATCGTTCGTCGAAATCTACGTCTACAGTAACGCCCACCCGCGTTTCTGCCGACTCTGTCTGCGGAGTAATGCCACATCGGTCCAATATGGCCTCTGATGCCTTGACTCGGTCCCGTGGCTGCGCACCTACGTCCGTCGCCACCTCCAGAAGCGCGCTCAATGCGGCCTCAGCCGCCTCTTGCAGTCCCTCACCCAGCACTTTTTGGCGTCGTTCCGCCCCATCTTGGATTGCTTCGACGAATTCTGGCTCTTTTGACCAGGACCAGACCGTGGTTGGGCGAATCCCAAGCCTACGGGACGTCGTCGCCACCGTATAACCGGCTCCAAGTAGGCTCTTGGCCGCCGATTTCAGCTCATCGTTGCCGGCAAAACGTGTCTGCTCCGCCAACATGGCTACAACTTCGGACTCACCCGCAGGTACGACAGTGCGGGGCACAAGTTGGAGCCCATCTGCGGGCGGCAAAGTCGGTTCAGGACGTTCTGATTCGTCTTCCATTGTCCCACATTACCCTGTAGGAAAAGTATTAACAAGCTCAGAACGATTTCCTACTCTTCAGGTTCGCCCTTGGGACCCACGAACTTGGATACAAAGTATTCTGCTGCGGATTCCTGGTTCTCAATGGGCATAAAGTCTTCTACGGGGTACCGCGTGCCCACCGGGTCCAGATTAAATGAAGCGATAAAGGGTGTGTGGGGCCCCGCCCAGCACCCCTCAACGTTGTAACAAAAGTAATCGAGCGCTTCTTCGAACGTTGAACCCTGTGCCATGAGTATCTCGAGGCACTTTTCGCGATTGTACAACGCGATTGGCTCTGTACCGCACCGCGCGATGATACCAACCAACGCGTCGTCAAACCCATCGTACATGATGGCTTCAGGATTTAACTCCTCAAGCGTGGAAATAATGTCTGCTGGCGTGGAAATCTCAATACTCATTACGCTGACCATCCATAAGGTACGATGTGACCTGGCCCATACGGTGTTGTTTGGACTTTAATTGTCTTACCCGTCCCATCGACACCGTCATATGCATCGACCCCTTGTAGTGCAGGGTCCGGAGACCAGTAAAACACCATGGTTTCTTCACCTGCTCGACCCCAATAACGACGCCAACCCTGACGCTCGTAGTAAGAATGCACATCCGCCTGGGAATCGGGGATGCGTTCGCCAGTACCCCAACGATGCCAACCATCAGGAAGTCGAATCATTCCAGAATTATCGAGGTCAAGATCCTCGGCGACCTCGACAGGCGTAGCCTGACTGGACTCGGCGGAGGCTTTTGGGGCAGCGGCAGGGGTTGCGCTGACGGTGGTGGTAGCCCCCGGCGGTGGAGGGGCGAGATTTGCGTCCTTCAACCCGCGAACCAGTGCGAGACGCGCAACGGTAGCACGCGTAACCACCATGCCAAGCTCGCGAACGGCATCGGACTCGCTGATAATGGGCACCAGTTCGTCCAGTTGAGCAAGGATCTTATCGTCGATCGGTACTTCGATTGTTTGCACGGAGCCTCCAGGTCAGCAACCTACCACGGGTGGGTTATCGTGACAAGGCGGTAATACCATTATGGTAAGGTGTTTTGGGAAATGTGTTCGGTTCGGAAAACGCCCCCACAATAAGGTACCATGGAGGTTCAATGTTGGGTGTACCCCCCCACCCCTATGGTCGGCGTTTTACTTAGAGTACCGGCCGGACTTTCTTTCTTAGTGGTTCTGTGTAGGGTGGAGGACTAGACTATCTAACTGGTTGTATCTACTATCCTTTTTCCTGGAGGGGGGGAGATATTATCTATCTATCTGAGTAGACTAACGGCCGGGATACGATGGTGTGGTTGGGCGAATGTCTCCGATCCTCCTGGGTGATATCTGAGCCCAGGCCCTTGTCCCGACCCGCCATTTAGTCCTACCACCGGGCCAGAACCCTAGGGCAAACAAAGAGTATTTTTCCTCACTCCGTTCGAACCTGTCCCAGGGAAAAATCTTCCTTTCTTTCCCCCATGAACCTGACCAGGTGGTTTGACTATGGCGTGATCGGGACAGGACCCGGTCACAGACATCCACCCACTCGTCTGCGAGAGGATCCAATGAGTTCTATGAAAGACCTCTACCTCGAGCAGCTCCGACCCATGGACGGCCAGCAGCCGCTGTGGCACGAGCACGCTCGACCCAAGACAGCGGCGCCGGCCAAGCCAGCGTCACCCACCACCCCGAGACAGCAGTTGCTGTTCCCCGCACAGGAGATTGCGAAATGAGCCCATTCGAGAAACACCACCAGTCGACACCCGACCAACACGTCGAAGCCGCGCAAGCGAGATGGCGGTTGAAACTCCGCGTCTGGTACATGCGTGAAAGATACCAGCGGTCACTTGAGGTATGTCGAGCATTCGAGAACCTCGCTACCGGGGCCTACACTCCGCACCAGTACAAGAAAAACTGGTGGCACAGCGGAGACTGGTTCCCCGAAACCTACAACCCGGACCACTGGGTGATGCCCGACGTTGGTCAGCCTCACCGGGTTGTCTTCACGTTTGACCCACTTCCGCCACCGGCTGAGTGATTCCACTGCGTGCTCATCGGTCCTTCGGCCCGATGACCGCTCTGTGAAATCAGTCACAATATCAACCACTTAGGAGGCCACATGGCTTATTCCGAATGCCGAGACTTTGAGATCGGCTTGATGCTCCAACAAGATCCTCGTGCCGCAGAGGCCAGCCGTGAAGCTGAGCAGGAAGCTGCTGCTGCTGATTGGCTTGCTTTCCAAAACTGGGCCGAAGATCGCAAGATCCCACCTGAGTGCTGGGACGCTTGGCTCGACAACGGTCACATTCACCCTGAGTATCGTCCCGACCTTGAGACCTGTATCTACTGCGGCGCCGTTGACGTGTACGATTGCATCTGCGACCACCGCGACGACGAGTTGACCGATTGGACACAGGACCAAGAGATTCCCTTCTAAACCCTAAACGACCTGGAGGTCACATGTTCTGGTTCATCCTTATGATTCTCATCCTGGTGTTCGGTGGCATCATCGCTCCACTGCACTTCTCCGGCTATCTGCGAATCGACGTAGACAAGTGGGTCAAGCGGTTCGAGAACGCACTACTGATCATCGCTGCGCTGTGCATGCTAGCGATCCCCGTCTGGTACGAGTTGTGGTTGCGCGGCTACCTAAACTCTATGCAGTAACACAGCGTAACACGATGTAACACGAGCAGTGTTACGGCAAAGACTAGGTTGTTCCTAGCATTCTCAACAGTGTAACACTGTAACACTACTTTTATAGTATGTACTTACGTCACGAGAGAGACAGTGGGTTTTGAGCAAACGAACTAACGCTAACCCACTGCTCATCTACGTAACTGTGTCCTATTCACGGATTCAGTGTTACAGTGTTACACCACGCGATTACCCAGGTTCTTCCTGCTGTTTCGCGTAACACACCGCCTGTTACGTTGTGTAACGCCACTCGAGCCATCAGCCGAAAAGGCAGGTTCAACCGAGCGCAACGACGTAACACTATGCTTTTGCCGAAGACGGCAGAAACCTCAAACCGACCAGGAGGTCAACATGCCAGAAGAGATCTGGATCGTACTCAACACCACAGGTGAAATCATCTTCGAGCCACTCACAATCGAGGTGGCTTTGGAATGGATCGACTGGTTGAATCTGAAAATCGTATCCATCGCAGACGACGGCACTGACCTGCAATACATGGTCATCCCTGCATGATGGCACTGCAGGGAAAACATCTCATCCAGTGGGTGAAAGATGTTTTCCCTTCCGTGCAATCAAGCACCCGCCGACGGTCGGACACCGTCATCTCCCTAAAAACGACAGGAGTCATCATGACTACTTCACGTACGCGCACGTCCGCTAAGCTTCAACACATTCCCGTCGCTGACACGATGGACTTCATCTCAGGTGACGCCGTCATCTGGGGCAAGGTTCCCAAATGGAAGCGCGACGAGGATGGCCAGTGGGTCCAGAACGGTACCCGCCATCAGTGGATCGCACGCTTCCTGCGGGGTCCGGACGGCGAGCACATCCACTTCTACTGCGCCAAGATCGAGGAGGCACGTAAGATCTACGTCGAGGGCTTCCTCACCCACCGCAAGGACATGCTCGCCCGGATCAACGCCTGCGTATCCATGTCCTTCGGGTTGCAGAGCGAGTGGATGAAGCCGGTCGTTGTCTTCCTCGATCCGCCTAATGCCAAGAAGACAACCAAGCCTTGGGTCTTCGTCAAGCCTTACGACTACGAGGACAAGCACGGCAATCTCAACAGGTTCCGTGGTCCGTACGGCCTCCAGGTCGAGGCGTTCGAGAGCAACCCCGGTCCCCGGATCTACCTCCAGGGTCGGTACGTTGATCCTACCGAGGTCTCCGATCTTCAGATTGACACGACCTTGAACGACGCCCAACTCTCCTACGTCGAGAAGGTTGCAGGCAGGGCTGACAAGGTTGCTTGGGCCAACGCTGTCCGAGCAGGAGAACTTCCAGGATTCTACGATCCGTACACTGGCTAGAGCCCATTGCATTCCTACCAGGCCTTCGGGTCTGGTGGGTCTACTGTGCGCTTTATCCTTTCCCTAAAACAACAACAGGAGGGCATCATGTCCCGACGTCAATACCGTGTGATCGTTGCTGGTTCGCGCACTGCATCCAGCGTTTACATCTACTCCTTACTCGAGCGCAAGCTTGACCGGATTCTGAAAAACAAAGCTGTGACCCACGAGATCATAATCGTTTCAGGCACAGCCAACGGCGCAGACAAACTCGGTGAAGAATACGCCCGTTCCCGATTCTTCAAGGTCGAACGTTACCCGGCAGACTGGGACCAATACGGCAAGCGTGCAGGCTACATCCGAAATGCGGAGATGGCAACAGACGCCGACGCCCTCGTCGCACTCTGGGACGGAGAGTCTCGAGGCACAAAACACATGATCGCTATCGCAAATCAAATGGGTCTTCCTACCCGAATCATCAACTTCAAGGAGCAATGAATCCAATGTTCACACATAAATGGCAACGACGCGAGGTTTACAACTGTGCAAGTGGGCTGTCATTCAGCATGCAAGTTTCTGAACGTCACTACTGCACTCCGCAAAACAACACCGGTCCTTGGACGCACGTTGAAATCGGATTCCCAAACAAACGTGTAGAAGAGTTCATGCCTTACGCCGAGAACCCGAACAACCCAACAGGCACTACCTATGGATGGGTACCACTGGAAGAGGTGCAAAAGGTCATCCGCAAAAACCGCGGTCTCATCAGCGAAAGCGCTGTGCGGTTCACAGTCCTTCCTTCCCTACAACGGATTCACGAATCAAACAGGAGGTCGTCATGACCATCAACTTCTGGGGCTTCTCATTCTCAAATGGTGAGGACCAAAACATCAACGAAACTCGTCACTCCGGTGATGCTCCACGCACACTCTGGGACAAGGAGGCCGAGGCAGCCGCTCAAGCAGCACCGGTCACCATCATCTTCCCAACCAATGAACAACAACAGGAGGCGGCGAAGTAATGTTCATCTTCCAAGTCGCCCTTCTTCTCATCTGCACTTCACTATTCACGGTCGCGTACTGCGAGGCCATCGACCCTCGGAGGTCCTAATGCCACAACTATTCTCTGTTTACTGGTACGACGATGAGGGCAACCAACATCGTGAACGTTACCTTGAATCTCTCGAACGATGCCGCGAAGCATTCGACAGACTGACGATGGGCCCAGCAGTTGCGCTCGGCGTCATCAAACAAATCAAAATCACAGACAGCATGGACTGTCTGGTCCTAGACCTCAGCCGCCAAGGTGGTCGCTGGGTCGACACAACCAACCTCCCACCTACTTGCTAAGGAGTTCATCATGGCAAACCACGTAATGATTTTTGGAAACCTTGGGGCTGCACCTGACACACGTCAGACTGCTTCCGGCCTCGCAGTCACTAACCTCAGCGTTGCAACCAACGAGCGCGTCAAGCAACAGGGCGAGTGGACCGACCACACCGAGTGGCATCGCGTCACCGTCTTCGGCAAGCAGGCCGAGGTCTGCAATCAGTTCCTTGCCAAAGGCTCGAAGGTGCTGGTGACAGGAAAACTGCGGACACGCAAGTTCACCGACAAGCAAGGCCAGGAGCGCTGGTCAACCGAAATCCTCGCCGACAGCGTCGAGTTCGGCAGTCGTGCGAACGGCAACATGGGCAGCGCCCCTCCACCATCTAACTCTCCTGCGCCAGCAGCACCCGCTCCATCAAGCGCCTGGCCCGAGGATGAGATCCCATTCTAAGGGAGAAGCAGTTTGCGGTCTGCTTACCAAAACCGCATCTCCTTCCAACAACAGGAGGCCTCATGCGCCTACCAACTGACGACGAGGTTGAAGCTTGCAGCTACTACGCCCGCCTCAACAGCCTTATCTTCCACCTCGACCTCGCACCTGAGCACGTAATCGAAATGCTTCTGGCATTGATCGCCCGTGATTCCGACATCGAAGATGAACGCTACGCAAACATCTACCGCCACATCATTACCACCCTTCGCACAGACACAACAAAGGAGCACAACGATGGACGTCAATCTTAGAGTGTGGCCACACAAACAAACCGAGCTAGTCTGCATGTACCGAGAGGACTCCATGCGATTCCTCGAGACCGCCAAAATCCACGAGCGCAACGCAACGCTACGTGGTCAAATCAACCGCGCCATCAGCCTGGACAACCACCAGGTACATCACCGAGCTGCACGAGAGATTGCAGTAACTGACCAGCTCGACCCGCTAATCACCAAGCTCGAGCAAATGCTAAAGCGGATGCGCGACATGAGGTACTGGGACTACTGCGGATTCGAGGGATACACCGACTACAAACTCGAGGTAGCTGCAACGGCACTTGCGCTCGGCTCCTGTATACCCTGCGCCGATCACGACCCTGGTTCTGACCATGCAATGATCCAGGCCCTACAACAGGCCGATCCAGAAGAGTAAGTCATTTTTTGGTTTGTGTTTTCTATTTACTTTTGATATACCGTATTGGTAACAGGAGCTACATCATGTCCGACTCAATCACAATCAATGGGAACGACGTCGTCTTCGCACCCGGAGTCATGCGCTGGTGCATGACTTGCGACGCCAAAACCTTCGACAAACAGGCTCGGGACTGGTCTGCACGGATGTTTGCCTTGTCGGGTTTCCTGCCCGATCTCACAGCCGGCCAGCTGCGGGCAATAGCAACAGGCCACATGTCTTGGACCGTAGACGAAGAGGCAAACACAATCACTCTAACACCGCAGGAGCAATCACCATGACTGAGGAACAAGACCAAGAGCTGTACGCAATGGCCCGCGCCATCTGCAAAACAGGCAAACAGATCAACAGTTCATTCGGTAAACGTCTGTCCTACATGATCAACCACATGCAATCACCGGAGGCATACGCCCGCTACATCAACGACCACGCCAACCATACAGCAACGATGACCAAACTCATCTACATGCTCAAAACCTGGGAAGAACTATGAACATCACAGACCTCGAACTCGAAGCACTACGCAAGTTCAACAACGGCAAAAACGCTGCGGCACTCGCCAACAAGCTTGACCCTGGCACGTACCCAGTGCGGCTCACCGTCACGCTCGAAGGCGAACTTCGCAAAGGCAACCCAGGCGAAACCGAGAGCCGGAACACTTCCGGTGCTGCAGCAATCGTACGATACCTTCTAGACCGTATCAATCAACCTACATACGACCGATTGATCGCTGACCTTGCCGACATCCGTGCGGGCGAGTTTCAGAAGAAAAACGACAAGCCCCGTTTCGCCGATCGCCTCGACGCCGTCATGCCATACCGCAAGTACCCGCGCGCTGGCACCACCAAGTTCGATGGCACATGCATCATCGAAGACGTAATCAACTCGCCCGAACTGACCGACCAGGTCAAGGGCCTTCACCTAGTGAGAGCATCATGACTGACCTTCCAATGAGTTTCCAATGGCAAATGCCTGTCTGGATCGAGACTGCTCACGTCGACATCGAGGTCAACTATTCCTCGGTAGAAATCGAAGTTACTGACTTCGAGGCAGATACATCGGTGACATTCAACCAGGCATTACTCGACGAGTGCCTCGACATGGATGACCTGTACACCCTGCGTCGCATCTGCGTAACGGTGATCGAAGAGCGCGAACACCGCGCACGTGAGGCCGAGTATGCCAACAACCAGTGAACTACGAACCGCAAGCACGCACCTCAAAACTGCTATGGCCCGCCTCATACGCGCAGGCATGTGGCATTCAGACGCACACGAGATTCTCGCGATTGTGTTTCCAAACTACGTGATCCCACCCGACTGGGCCGACGAGTGGTACGACGACGTACGCGGGATGAATGCCCTAGAGCTAATCCCTATCCCCAACTACAAACCCATTTGGTAGCGAGGTACAAAATGCCCTGGAAACATGAGTGGGTCGACCCCGAGGTTGCGTTCCAAGTCGTCGTAACCAAACCAAGCACGCAAACATCCGCAGCTTCGGTCTGGCCCTACGACGTCTACCACGTCTACAAGGACGACAACTACAACGAGCGGCTCAGCTATTGGTACACGCTACACAGCGGATACGACCCCGACGGGACATACACTGCCCAGGACACAACGCACTACCACTTCGACATCCGTGAAGTACCTACGTACAACGAAGACATGCGGCACGTCGACATCCTTGACCTAGCTATCCGATCTGGCCTGTGCACCATCGAGGATTGCTTCATCCACTTCGAACGGGCTCACCCAACACCGGAGACACCACAATGATCACCCCACAAATCGTAGACAACCTAATCGCTTACAAGCGCGCCGTAGTCGACACCACAACAGCGGAGATCCACAACGACTGGGACGAGGTCAACAGCTGTCGAGAAGAAGAGGATATTCGTTTGAGTGGTTTGTTTGCAGTCATTCAGATCGCAATCAACGATGCCGCTTCACAGGGCGCACACTCCCCATTCGCCATCAACGGCGATGTCAACCAACCAGTGAAATTCATCTGCAACAACGGCATGATGACCGAGCCGTCCAACGAACACGGCACCTTCCCTCCCACTCCAACAAAGGACTGACCATGCTTCCTCAACTACACGTTGACCGCATCTTCAACATGCAAATCAGCCAAGCCGATGCTGAACTACTCGACACAGCAATCATGCTGGCTGGTCGGTACTCCCATCTATTCGACATAGTCACTCCCGCTCAATGGGACCGACTCACAGCAATGCAAAAACAACTCGCCCAACTCGCCGGATGGCAGGAGCAATAATGCAACCTCACAACCCCACACCAATCGCCGCACCTCGACTCAACACCGAACTCAACCGTGCTCGCGTGGCACCCATGCCACAACTCAAGTCGCAGCAGATCTGCACTATCGGCGCACCCGATGCTTACCGCACCGATTACCGGACGGTCTGCGAGATCCCCGTACCTGAAACAACGTACCACCCCAAGTCGGGCAATGCGCAATATCAACCGGTGCCGTATGCTTCGTTCATCAACGGTGCTCGTGACGCAATGGCAAACATGCTCAACGCTGATCCAGTATTCGAGACATACGCCCTGAACAAAGCCGGCTCTCAACTCTTCGGTATGATCGGCTTCGGTTCCGGACTCACAGGCCAGGCGATCACCGTTGCACTTCGTTCCAGCTACGACAAGACAATCGCCAACCAGGTGGCCATCGGTAGTGCACCATTCATCTGCGCCAACGGTTGCTTCTCTGGCGAGCACATGATCAGTGCCAAGCACACAACGAACGTGTTCCCAACACTTGGTCGCATGCTCGGTGAAATCTGCGACACGGCAGTCACCCCTGTCCTAGAGCGCATCCGCATGGTCGATGGCTGGAAAGAGATCCCTGTCCAGAATGACCTGTTCGGTGCATACATGGGAGTCCTATTCAGTCGTGGCCTGGTCAAGCCACAAGAGTTCACTGCAGCTTTCCGTTACTGGAACGCTTGCCACGACGGTGACTTGCACGCCGAGCACGGTACCAATGACCTATTCAGTGCGTACCAAGCAGTCACCGCAGCAGGTCAACGAACTGCACCCCGTAATGCATTCCGTCACTTCGCCGGTATCGACCATGCGACCAAGGCCATCGCCGAGGCCGGTGGCTCCGTGACTGATGCTTACATCCCAGCATTCGACCTACAGATTCGTGAGTACGTCGACGTTGGCGAAGCCAAGTAACACTTCTGGTTCGCACGGTTCCAGTCCCAATACCGTGCACCAAACAAGCCATTACGTGCCTATCCATTTCAGGCCTCACCTTCTCAAACCAAACGGTGCCTCATGGAAGACAAATACATATACATTGCAAGCCTAATCCGGAAAGTCGATATCGAAGTCGAGTGCGAGTACAACAAGACGCACGACACCGTAGAAATCATTCGCGCGTACGACCCGATAACTGACGCAACCGTAGAACTAGAGGACAACGAAATCAACTATTGTCGCGGTGAAGCATGTGACGAATGGCTTGACTCTCTACGCGCGGACGTAGCCGACCACCAAATCAAAACACGAAAGGAAGATCGAGGTGATTGATGAAAAACGATGCAGCAAACCGAATCAAGTTGGCTGAGGCCATTTGGGAAACACTCAGTCTCGACGACTTGCATGAGCGGTTCATTTTTCAATCTGTTCGACGATACGAAGCGCACCCCGATGCCTTTGAAGAAGATGCAGAATGGATGGACCTTGACGACGGAGGGAGTGATTGATGCGTGTTGAAGTCTACTGGAACCTACACAAAAAGTGCTACAGCGTACGCCACAAGGGCAGGGTGATCGACCACGTTCCATACGTGGTGCTGCGCGACGTGCAATGGGTTGTGCAACCTGCTGGCCGACAACGTGTGCTGCGTGAGCGCAAAAAGAACGTACACGCTTTTGCGCGCGGCACCTGGCTACGCGGCAATGATGAGCTTGACCTGAGCAACCGCAAGCTTGGCCTGACAAAACGACAGCCCGTGAAGTACAACCCATACCACCACAGGTCGTTCGTACTGCGCCAGGCTGAAGACATCAACATCAACCACAGCGACTACGCGACACTGGGCTCTACTTACTACGTGACCGACGACACCTACAGACCAAACGCTTTCATCTACAACTTCCACAAACCTCAGGCCCGCGACACCGACTGGCATCGATACGACCAAGGGCCAAGGAGCTGACATGTCAATGCTATGGCGCCCAACATCGGGCAACCGCAAGACCGGCAATATACCGCAGGGGTATGTCGGCGAAACCAAAGCCGAAACCGAGGCTTCTTGCGCAGGATGCAAGTGGCGGCGTAAAGACCCAGAGACTGGCACAGGAGGTGGTTGCTACTACTGGCAGGGACAAACCCAGGGCGCGCACGAGTCTATGCGCCGTCGCTCCGAACAACACCCCGAAGAATACACACTCGAATACGCATTAGACAACGCGCGCCGTGCCGCCAGATACATTCGCGCAGCGGTGGGAGGTGACCCAAACATCTTCAAGCGAGCTGAGGTTTTGTCATGGCACAAGCAAGCTCGCAAAGCAGGCATGAAGGGCATGCTCATCTACAACCACTTCTTCGAAACCAAAGGCAAACACCTGCTCGGTTTGACAATGGCGTCTTGCGACACTCTCGCTCAGGCCGACGCTGCGGTCAACTCAGGTTGGCGTGCTGCCGTAACTATCACTTCTCACAAAGCCCCAGGATCAAACAAACCACAACTTCGCAACACACCAGAGTGGAGCGGCGAACAGTACACAACCCCGGAAGGCCGTGAAGTAGTACTATGCCCAGCACAGGTAGGACGACGCGACTGCAATACATGTGGACTCTGCGATCCGCTATCACACGCCCGAGTACCAATCATCGGGTTCCTTCAACATTGAGAGCGCATGCCAACAGAGCCAACCCTAACCATCGTACCCAAAGAACTAGACGACATACTTCGCATGATTCACATTCTTCTCGAACCTGACGAAGCTGGTCCTGGTTTCTACCTACAACCTGACACCGACGAGGACGCCAATGTACACAATGACTGACTTCGTATTCGCGTTCCTATGGCTGCTAGCCTTCTGGCACGGCTGCGCATACCTCGTCGACTAACCTGGGGCTTCGGCCCCTTTTTTTATCAACCTTCGAGCAGACCGCTTCTTTTTGTCGGCATCGCACTGGTATGCCGCTCTGTCTCCAAAGCGGGGGGTCACCCCGCATGGGCACCGGGATTTTTCGATCCGGAGGATTCACCGCATGGGCACAGGGATTTTTCGTTCTACTCGGCCTCAATGGCCATATCCGCTGCGTTTCTGTCAACGCAGTAGCACCGCGTTGGCGCACCATCGACACGCACGACACGACTGCGCGCTTTCTGCCTGCCCCCACTAAGCTTCAGCCACTCTCGATCTTTCCATCTCGAAATGATCTCATCAGGCTCATGCCCAAGTTCACGCATGAGGTTGTTGAACGCTGTAGTCGTAACGGCAATCCTGTCCCAATCTTCACGCTGATCCCAGGCTCCGACCCAGCCTTGGCTCGGTGCTTTGGTGTTGCCCTCTCGATCACGCTCACCTCGGCCCCAGAACCTTTTCTGATTCACAGCGCACCAGGTAAGGAAGTCTTGCAGCGCAGCCAGCGGCCTGTCAGCATCGTGGCCTGCATGTTCCTGGGACTCCAGCAAACACGTGAAGGGATCGACGCGCGGATGCGGCACCCCCAAACTGTGCACAATACTCGCTGTGACTTCGAGCACAGCAAGGTGCCCGGCGTGTCGGCGTGCCACTGCTGAACCTGCGATCTCAGAGTACTTCTGCCGCGCGACCTGGAACACACTACGAATATCACCGTGCCTCTCTGTGTTGGCTACGAGGTACTCCACGACCTTCCGCCCCAGGTGCCCGTAAGTCCTTGCCAGTATCGCCTGAGCCTCTTCACTTGCAGTTGAGCCCACGACGACGTCGTCTCCCAACGGCTTGCCCTTCAACGACAGGACGCGTGCTCTGGTTCCTGCGTCCTGCGAGAACGAAGTGGCCGCACCTTCACCGCTACTGATCAAGATCGAACGCCACGACTCTGTATGCCTTGTGCCGTCGACTGAGCCTCTACCCCTACCCTGGCCCTGGCAGAAGTCATAGATGACATCACGCACGATTCTGGTGTGCCTTGCGCGCTTTGTCTCGTCCAGGATGAGAGGCAGATTCTTGAGGAACCCACTCGTCCTCTCGATCCACACCTTAGTTGCATCCCAAGAGTACATGGCTGTCGGGTAGGACTCTGCCGGTCGACCCCAGACTGATGCTGCAAATCGTAAGGCTGTGGTCTTTCCACCACTCGTTTCACCGCTGAAGTCGAGCACGAATCCAGGAATGCGCAAAACCTCAAGGAGAGGAGCCGCAGCACTGGCGTAAGCTGCGATGTACATGTAGGGGAAGTCCTGCACCAGCCGCATCGCATCAAGCCATTCGTTCCAGGTGCCCTTCGTTTTCCAACCACCCGCTAGAGTTTCCAGGCCAGTGGGTGGCGTAAGTGAAAAGTCACGGTTCGCGTTAGCGCTGTTCGAGTAAAAGGCATCCGGCAGCAGGAAACCTCCATCAGGCTGCCAGCCCATCGACGAGGCTGACTGTACTACAGGGAATCGTGCTGCGTTCTCAGCGTCGAACTCTGACAAGTAGGACACCATATGCAGTGTGTTGTTTGTGCTGACTGGTGCGTCCCAGTTTGAAAGCGTGATGATCTTTGACGTGTCAACAATTGTACGTCTTTCGACTACACGAGAGCGCCAGCCACTAGCACCTCGCCAAACCAGCAGACGCTTGGTCTCGCCCGTGAGGACATCGACTGTACGCCCCGCAATAAAGATTGGTGCGAGGGCAATGCGTGTACGCGAGATGGAGCCATCGGGCTGACCGGCCAAACGATAGACTCCGTTAAAATCTATTTCGAATCCACGCGGTGCCCTGAGTGTGGCCAGGACTTGACGTGTCACTATGCTTGGTGGTGGAGCGCCACCATCCAGCATGATGTCGATCGTCGGTAGCTCACCCAGTTGCTCCTCGATCTCTGCGAGGATCTCCTCTGAGCGTCGACGCCTCACCTCGTTCGCGAGGTTCTCGATGGTTCTACGATACTGACGTGCTCTCTGCACTTGCCTCGGCACCATCTCAATCATGGTGAGGTTTGTGAGCATCTGTGTCTCGTCAGCGAGCCACGCCTCAACCATCATGTTGATTACATCGGGATCTTGTACTGACTCCCAAGCTGCTCGGTGTTCGGGTCGACCACCCTCACTCAACCGATCAATCAGATTACGGATTACCTCTGAACTACGTTCAACAACAGAGGCTTGACCGCCCTCGTCATTTTGGCTCTCAGGGCTCTCCATCCCCACTGTGCCATCAACTTCCATTATCACCACCTGCTTTTATTACGCTTTCAAACCCGACAATGAGCCACGCGCGAGTCGCCTCGACGTAACTCAACCAAGCAAAATCCTGCCCGACGAGACCAGACTATCGAGTTTCATTACACCGTGTCAAACCACAAACTGTAACATCCTGTTATACTTACCAAGCTGACAAGGAGGTCTCATGCCAGCCGCGAAAAAGAGTGCGAGCACAACCGCTGCACCGAAGAAAAAAACTGCGCCTAAAAAGGCTGCACCGAAGAAGACAGCAGCGAAGAAAGCCGAACCTAAGAAGGCACCTGCCAAGAAGCCTGCGGCGCCAAAAGTAAACGCTCCTCCTGCTTTCAAGCCCAAGTCCGTACACCTACTGACAAGTGCGGGCGAGTACACCCTCAGATTCGACACGGAAGCGTCCTTCAATGAAGCGATGCAAATCATTGAGAGTGCCCCGAGTGAGTCTGGTGGTCGACGTTACGTTCCGCAACGAACGGTTGTGTGCGCAGGAAAGCCATATCGATTTACGCTGGTCCTCAAGTACCAAGTTCAAGACGCTTAGTACTTGTGTTCCCAGCCAGTCTGTAGGTCCTCTACAGAAAGCTCCACAGTACTGAAAGTCATTGAGCAACACTCACACCTGCGTCGGCGGTACACCCATTCCTGAGTGTACCGACCGACGTATTCTTTAAGTGTGACAAAGTTCTTTGAGACGTTCACAGAGTCGGAAGGTCTTGAGTCAATCACTCGTGTCTTATTTCCACACTTGAAACAATACATTTCACGGTGCGGGCGGAAGATTGATGGGAAGAATGTTGTCGACCTTTCGTATCTCAAACCCTCCATCAGAGAGAATGTTGACTGTGTTCGGCTCCACATTGTTCTCAATGAGATGAGCCGCAGTCTCCTTTGTCATGGTGAGAATGTCAGACATACTGAACCCGCGCTCTTCAAGCTTACGAGCACTACGACTAATGACGCTCAACCCACCTTCATTGCGTACCTTCTTACGGGTTGTCTTCTTACGCTTCGGCGGCTCAGCCTTTGGCTCAGGCTCTTCCTCTGACGCGTTCCATCCTTGACTGACCTTGTCCATATCGATGATCGTCCAACCCTTCGGTGGGCGTCCCATCGGACGTACGGTGCTCGCGATAATTACCTGACCCTCAAAGTTTAGGAAACCCTTCATGACTGCGGACAATGTCCGAGTATCCCAGGCCCTATCGTAAGGAACCAAGATCGCAGGCTTGTCGTTACCGAGCTTCGAGGCAACCGCCATACTCACTGCGGTGATTACAGTAGCCCACTCAGCACCAGACAAAGCACAGTGCAGACGCCCGTCACGCTCGAACCCCATACGGAATACTTCGCGATCTCCCTCCATGAGTTCAATCTTGAAGACCCAGTGCTCAGGCAAAAACTTCTGCACAAGCTGCGTGAACGTTCGTGTTTGGTCCGCGAGCAGATGACCAACCGCAGTCTCGCAAGCGTTGCGAAGATCCTTGTAGCTATGCTGATCTCTTGCAAGCTCGTTCACACGCGTCGACGCATGTGTCAGGTCATTCCATCGATTGAGAACAGTCTCCATCTTGCTGAGCGCATTCATCGCGACTTCCAGCCTTGACTGAGCTTCATTGACAGGAATGGCACGACCGTCCTTCGCACGCACCTCAGTGCCATGCACTCTAGCGATCTCTGCTTGTATTGCGCCCAAGCTTTGATTTGCCGAATCAATCAACTTATCAATCCCCACGATCTTCTCTAGCACTGACTTCGACTGCGTCTCCCATTGGCTGAGTTGATCTTGGTAGAACGTCTGACATGCTTGCAGGTGTGCAAGTCCCACCTGGCTACTACAGACCGGGCATTGGTCCATGCTGTGCTTTACAGCGACATCCACAATCGCGATAGCCGAGTCAACGTTCTCACCCTTCTGCGGTAGTTGAGTGAGCAATTCTTTCTTCTGGTGCTCCAACGTCATGAGATTCTTTTCCCATGCGTTGATCTGCTCCGCCAATCGATCCAACTCAGACTGCTTCTCAGCCTGAGTCATGCCGGTATTCGCCGCTCGGATAGACGCGTCTAAGATCTCACGAGCTTCCGCAACAGCAAACCTCATACGCTGCATAGTTTCGTCAGTAGGCTTTGCGTCAATCGTATCACCGATGTTCTCGATGATAAGTTCTGCGCCCTTGATCTCCTTTGCAATCTCACGGGACCGAGAGTTTGAGTAGTTCAATACCTCGACGAGAGTCTTTGTTTCACTCAGGTTCCGACCTCGGTGTTCCGCGATGTCGTTGTACTTCCCATGCAGTTCATCTGGAATACACGTAAGAATGTGCTGTCGTTGCACGTCACTACTCGACCACTCCAGGAATGCCTTGCGCGCCGTTGTTGCTGAGCCCGAGAGCGCTGCAGCGACCGACCGATGGACAAGACTCTCTGGGCCTGGCCCATCATGTTGAGGGCGCTTGACCTTGCCCTCCTCTCTACGCGCGTTGTAGTTAGCCACGCTACCGTCACTAAGCTTTGCCGTAACCCCAAGCTCATCTCCTGGTGCCAGTGTGAGTAGCAGAGCAGCGTCAGAAACAATGCTCCTACCAACGATGTCATCTGCTGAGCCTGAGATAGCCAGCTCAACAGCTTGTACGATTGTACTTTTGTGGCTTGTGTTTGAACCCACAAGCAAGGTCTTTGGACCCAAGTCGATACTCCATGCATCTCCGTTGGGTCGAGGTGACTTCAAGTTACTGAAGACGTGCTCAACGTATGGTCGCGTAGACATAGAACCTCCTAGTTACGCTTAGTTTTTCTGAGTGTATAAAAGTGTTACCAGTGTGTCAACACTTAAAGTCTAACCGTGCCCAGGAAAGGTAGTCGTCATCCGGCAACACCTCTACATTTTCGATCTGGTTAAACTTATTTTCTGCTGGACACCAACAATAAACGTGCTTTCCCGCAGACATGAAGCCCTGCACAATCTGTGCTGTAGCTTTTCCTACAGTGCGTACCGTGTCATCCGAATACATGGGCACGATCACACCGTGAAACATGGGAGCACCTGTAAAGTCTTTCCCATGCGGTACGTCATGGCACCAGGCTTTCCACCCGCCAAGAGCCGCACTTCGTGTTTGGTAATCGTCTCGACCAGAGATCACCTTGGTTTGCCAACCATCAAGTACAAGAGACCTTGCGATCTGTGTACACCATTGCTCGATATCTCCTGGTGCATCCTGCTTCGAATGCGCCAAGAACCACTTAGACGTTTCCATTTCTCTCCTATATGTCTTTGAGGCTGCGTCCGACTTCAGCCTCAGCGGTCATCTTAACATCCCACCCTGGGATAGTCACAGTCATTGCTTCCTCTACGACCCGTCTGGCTTCTTCCAGCTTGGGCGGCAGGGGCTCACCTTTCACCGGTTTCCAGTCCGGCGGCAACCCCTCAGGCAAAGGAATCTCTACTCCGATTGAATCATGGCATTGGTGAATCATCCCGGTGCCCTGACCTGCGTAATCAAAGGGGAACGCACCAATCACGGCTTGCTCTGCCAGCCTCATGATTGAGGACTCTGCTGCAAGGATTGGGAAGTTCACCACCTCATTCTTTTTGCCGTCTGACAACGGACCTGATCTACGGCCAAAGACCGGCTCCTCCATAAAGCCCTGTTGGCTGTACTGCCCGAGCATTTGATTCCAGGCGTCGAGCCATTCCGGCTCTGCCTTCAACCACTTGTTGTGGAAGTGGCGAACTTCTCGAGGTTCAAATTTCAGGTACGGCATCTTACCGTCGTCAGTCTCTGTACTCGTCAGAACCTGCCATACCGTCATCGGATCTGCCCAGTAGATCGATGCATACCGAAACGTCTTCATGACATCGCGCATAGCCTTGGCTTCTCCACCAGTAGGCTTACGGCTCAAGCTAAAACCATCAGGTCCCCAACCGCTAGCGTTCTTGAAGTCACTACCGAACACGTCATAGGCCAGAAGGTTGTGCGGATCTTTACCGGTCGCGAAGCACTCAAGCAAACGCGGGATCTGCCAGTAGCAGGCAGTGATTCTCAGATGCGCCTGATCAAGATCTGCACCAACAAAAATCCGACCAGGAGGCGCACTAAAGATAGACTTCAGTCTTCCTTGTCCCTTTCGGTTGCCAATGTTCTGAAGGTTTGGTCCAGAGCTTGATAGCCGACCGACGCTTGTTACGTGTGCATTCCATGTTGAGCGAACACGCCCATCTTCATGGACCAACCCCTTCTTTGGGTCCTGCGACCGACGTCGTAAGGGCACGAGTACTGTGCCAAGGATCTTGTTCTTCTCTCTCCTGTAAAGCCGAAGCTCCTTCAGAAATGATTCTTGACTACTGCTCAACTGACCTGATGCGAGGTGCCCGCGTATTACAGCATCGCCTGTACCTGGAGCGCCTGTTTCCGTATAAAACTCATTCGTCGACATCGAAGCAGGAATCCCAAGGTTCCAGTCATCGTACAGAAGCTTCCGAATCTGATCGACACTGCCAGGATTGAAATCACTGTTGACGTATTTCTGAAGCGCCTTGTAGCGCTTCTTCACTGAAATCTCGTACTCACACTCCAGTGATCCACGCAACTCTTGGTCGATCCACACACCCGACTTGTGCATGCCAACACACATCTCTTGTGTCGCGTGGTCGACTTCATTCAGATTCCATAAACGGTTTGCTGACCAGGAGTCCGGCTTGAGCCCTTCAGATATTGGCCTGAAGGCTCCCATCTCGGTGGCCGCATCAATCAACGGCACAGTGATTCTAGCGTTCACCACGGTATCAATGATGTTGTACCGCAGAAGCTCCTCGTCATCCTGACTGCCCGTTGAGATCTTCGTGCCTTTCTCCGTGGTCTCCCACCGCTCGACATCAGTCAGCACTGACCCGATTGTCTTCAAGCCCTTAGGCAAGTCTGGCGACCGAAATCGAGCATGAAAGAGTGTGTCCACCAGGGGCTCCGGTGTGACGCCAAGCTGAGTCTCGACGACCATACGATCGTAGTAGCCTGCATTGTGACCGACCCAGACACGTCCATCAGTAAAGGCCCTACGTAAGATGTCGACAATCTGACGCTCTTGCTCTTGAGGGTAAATACGTGTGACCCCATCAGTGGAGAGCAAGCCAACACCAACCGCTCGGCAATTCTGTGCAGGCTTAGTGCGTGCAGCCTTCCCGTTCTCATCCAGGTCTGGGATTGCAATCGCAACGGTACGCAGCGCGCACTCTAGAGGTTCGATGCCGTCAGTCTCGACGTCGTACACCCAGAAAGGTGCAGGCTGCGCGAGAAACTCTTCCAGCGCCTCAGGAGAAGGGTTCATCAATGAGTCAGGTTCGGTCCATCGCAAGTTGTCGTTGAACCAGCGCATAGCCTTCGAGATGTCTGCCTCGATAACTGGTCGCCAGTTTGGCGCTCTCGTTACGTAGTGCGGACTAAATGTCGCCAGCATTTTCTTGTTCGTGGGCTCAAGACTCCAGATCCACTCATCGTCGATGTACATGGGGCCGCCACGTAGTCCGTGGATGCTACCGGATTGACCTGACAGTACACGAGTAGCAGTCTTACCCATCGCTATGAAGTTGTTGTAGTTGCCCAACACGCTCATGAGGCGTGGTCGACAACAGTCAATCGGGTGAGGAAGCGGGTCTTTGTTCTGCGCCACGCGCCTCTTGTTTAATCTATCGAGTGATTTTTCCATTCGGTTCCATGCGCCCCCCTCTTTTCCGGGAGGCTTGCATGCGATCACATTCTCAAGGTCGACATGAGAACGGTTCAGCCCTGCTGTAGCGAGAAACCTTGACCACTCCGATGCGGCAGACCCCATGATGGGCCTACCCGAACGAACGTCCTCAGCACGAGGAGCTTCACCCAAGGCCAGTATCTTTGCCCCCGGATGGAACTCTCCCGTGACGGGACGCCATTCATCTTTCTGCAGTGCTCCGTTAGGTCCGAGAGGACACTCATCGCAACGGGCACCACATTGTTTTGGATCTTTACTTGTGGTCATCACACAACGACGAGCTTGTCCATGACCTCGTCGTAGGAGCCCAACACCCTCACGTTTTTCATCATCAACCCGTCATGGGTTTTTGTCGAAAGAACAATGATGGTGTTCGGCGCATGAACGCCAACCTGACCTTCACTAACTTGATCGCCTGGATAGACGTACACGATGTGATCGTCATTGATGCTGATAGGGCTAGACTGCCCCCCGCCGATTGTTTTGAATTCGTGAAACATATTATCTCCATGTAAAAGTTGAGGCATCTATTCGACCACCCACATGCCTCCCTGCTGGGCCCTAAGGGGAAACAGGAATCCCCTTGGTCTACGACTTAGCTAACGATACCCTGCGCCGTGGTAGCGGGAGGTGGCAATGATACCCCCGCAGCGGGAACTGGAGCCCCATTCGTCACAGCGGGCTTCGCTGCAGTCGTCGGTGCAGCCTTGGCCGCTCCCTTCATGGCATCAAACTGAGCCTTCGTCAGCCACTTGCCAATCTCGTTGTATGATCCCTGAACACCCTTCTGACCGGGAATGAACTCGATGTGAGCCTTACGACCACCGTTTTGGGCGGTCAAGAACCAGTTCGTGTTGATCTCGGCAGCGCCTTCGATATCAGCCGCCGAGTACCCCAGTGACTCAAGGATAGAGCGCAGCACAGCCATGCGGCCCCGCAGTTGCTTATCGGTCAAGTCAGTGAGCATTGCTCCTGTGTCGTCGAACGGAACACTCAAGAACGAAAACATCTTGAATCCGTTCTCAAACTGAACGTGCACTCGACGAGTGGTGGGCTTGTCGGTGGGTGCCCGCTCGACGTTTACGATGCTGACTTGATAAAAGCCTGCTTCGGGTACAGATGAACCAAGGGCGCTGATCCCCTGAAATGCGTTGCCAGATACTTTGATAGCCATGATGGCTCCTTATTGTTGGATTTACTTTGTTGGTGGTGGTGGTGGTAAGCTCGGAGACGATGCAGAAGTCTGCTTTGCCTCCGAGAAGTCGAAAAGCGATTGCTTGCTTTGAGTTGTGAGTATACCTCGAGCGATACCATCCTGGCAAGCCCATCGCAGGTGTAGGTTGTTATCATTACGCCCTGACACCGCTGACTGAATCGCTTCCTGTACAGGCATTCCGCTAACGATTGCATCGGCCACAAGCTGAGCAACATCATCCTGCCATTCCAGACCGGCAAGTCTGCTGAGGTTGTAGTTGCTCTCCCCCGCACGCAGAATCTCTCGGATATTACCCGGAGTCTTAGCGGAGCAGACACCCGTACGATCTCCAGTCACCCACTCTGGGTTGGTAGGATCGCAGTAGTACACACTCGGAAACCATGGGTCTGGGTACGTCGGATCAATCATTGATCGAACACTGATGTCGCACCACGACGGCAACGTCTCAACTTGATTACGGGAAGGCACATCGGGCCCGCCAGGGCAGAACCGACCGTCAGCGTTTGTACCAGGTAGCCTCTCGTGAAAGTTCATGAGAAGGTGAACGCCTAAGTAGCGTGACGTATGTGCGATCTCCAACAAGTATTGATTCAACTGTTGGTACGGGTAGAACTTATCTTTCTTGCCGCTACGTCCCGTCGGCGCTGCATCTTGCCACTCCAGCATAGAGCGCTGGCAAAGGTGACTTGTGTCATCGACAACGACGGCGTCATAGTCTCCCTTATCACGAAGCTCAGCAAAGCTTTTGAGCATGCTTACAAGCTCAGGCAGGTTCTTGGGTGAGTCCGCATGAACGGATGGAGTAAACCCAAGTTCGTTCTGCGCGACTAAAGTGATCGCTGACGGTACACCCAGGAACAATGCCCGTGGGAAAGCTGCCAACGCATCACTGGTTTTCTTCTGCTTTGGCTTCCCATAGACGGTAACCATCACATTCGGTGGTGTTTCACTACTCATGATCTCTCCTAAATTGTTTTCGCTGCTTCTCCGTAAAAGCAGAATTTAATACCTGGACACGCTCCGTACCGTCCGATGCACGAAGTCTCGTGTTGTACCTTGGGCCAATCCCAAAAGGTTGGTGAGTCTACCTCAAGTCGCGCTAATCGGTGCTCCTCCCTCCAGAGCATATGCGCAAAATGAGCATCTCTATGCGGGGTAGCAGGAACCATGGGACGTGCCACACGCCAAGGCTCCTGTGTTTGAATCAAGTTCAGTCCGAGTCCACCGAAGTTGGACCCATACATCTGCCTACCCATAATACGAAAGGCTGCGAAGCCGCCATCAATTGCGTAACCATCAACACTTTTGTTCGCCTGTACACGAGCCTGATGCTTGTGATCCCAGATGAAAGTGCGTCCACCTCGTTCCTTGGTCACCATGTCGAGTCGGCGTGTAAGTACCAAAGCTGCGCCGGAATCGGGATGCCCCGGACAGTTCAGCGGTGTAGGTTGAATGATTCCTCCGTCCCACGCTTTGACTTTCACAGCACGACGGTTGAAATCGGCATCGTCAAGATGCACAACCCAAAGACCCCACTCATTATCCTTGTTCCCCAGCACAGCAGTCACGGGGTACTCAACTTTGATAACATTCCCTGGAGGTTCCGGATGTCGCGCCATGTACCGCCTAAACGTTTCAAGCATGCGCTCCAGGTGCTCATGCCCACCATTGGTGTCGCACCACATCTCTACGGCTGTTTCCGGATCCAAAAAGACACTGGGGTCATCGTGCCATGTCTCATCAACCCAGACACCCTCATCAGAGGATGCCCCCCAGATGGCATGTTGATGCGCCTGGAGGATGTGTCCCATGCTGCCACGAGTCAAAGCATGGGCAGGAATCATGGTCAGGTTGAGTCGTTGCCCGTAGGCAAACAACTGGGGGCAACGAGAGAAGGTTCCGATACGTGACCACCCACGCGATGACCGACCAGCGTCGATAAGGATCTTTCTCATCTGGCCGCCTTTAGATTATTGGTGTGCCAACGATGCTCTGCCTTGCGCGCAAGCACCCACATTCGTTGCTTCTGGGCTTCCTTCATTACCCTTCGCGGCTCTACCCCCTCGGCTTCTAGCTTCGCCCAGGGGATTGTCTTGCGGTGAAAGCGCTCGTCACTCAGATCCATCATGCTACCTCCAGCTTGCTGATAATGCTGCTTACAAGTGCGTCTTCGTCTTCCATGCCGAGAAGCTTGTCGCCTAGACCATCAAGCTCATCCGCCTTCAAGAAAGTCTCGATGGGCCCAAACTTGTCGACCAAGATCTGAACCACACGCTCATCGTACGTGCCCTGCGCAACCACGACCTTGAGTAGTGTGGGACTGCCGCCCAGGCGGTCGAACCGACCCTTCCACTGTAGGAAGTCACCAGGCTTCCACGGCAGCATGGCAAAGATGGCGAGGTTCGCAGTCTGCATACCATCGACGCCTGTTCCGACGCTCTGCCCGGTCGCTACCAGGCAACATGCTTTATCACTCTGCCGGAACGCATCGACCATCTCGTCGCGCTCGGTTTCGGACACACCACCGTGTGCCATCCACACAGGCACGTCCTTCTGGGCCTCGTCGCCCTTGCTCAGTTGTTGACGCAACTGGTGAGCCCACAACTCCGTCTCTCTGCGCCGAGCGGTGAAGATCACCACCTTGCCTCCGCCCTTGAGACCTTCAATAGCCTCTTCGATGACGTACTTGCGCTTGCGACTGCACGCTTCCGCAAGTCGAGCCTCGACGACACGCTCACGACCTTCGGGCCTGTTTCCAGCCTCCTTGTTCATTTGACGTACGGCTTGGGTAAATGTCTGATCGTCACTAAACCTGTCGGCGCGATTCAACTCAGTGTTCGTTAAGTAGTCAACCTGGACTCGCGTGCTGGGTAAGCTGGAGTGAGACTCACTATAAGGAACCTCATGAACCATGAAGCTACACCGAGCCTTGAGTTCCTCAATGTGAGACGAGCCTGAGTCATCCAATCCGCCATATGTGCCAGGTCTTGCAGCACAGTAGCGATGAGCAAAGTTCGAGTAGCTGTGAGAGAACCCACCAGGAGCGAGTAGATCAAGCTGACTCCACAGTCGACGAGGTCGCCCATCATCAAGAGGAGTTGCTGTGAGGCCCATGCGGAGACGGACGCTCTTGATTCGCGATACTTCCATCACAGCGACGGCTCGTGCGTGACGGTTCACCTGTGAGTTTGGGTTCCTACTGGCAGAGGTCTTTCGCTTTTCAAAGCGCACAGTACCATCAACATTGTGTACAGCCCGCCAACGCTTACTGTTACCGTGCGTATGAATCTCATCGAAGATCAAGATTGACGGTTGAATCTGTTGAATCAACTTTACGTTGTCGGCAATGGACTCTGCTCCGACGATGACAAACTTTCGCTGACCCTTTTCGCGGCACATGTGCGCGTAGTCCTCGAACGTCTGATCTTTTTTGCGGACTTCAGCCTGTGGCTTCACCCGGAACGGAACAACGTTGGAGTACTCTTGTACCTGACTCCACCAAACGTGGCGAGCTTTGGCTGGGCAGACGACAACAACGTCGCCGTCGCGACATAAGGCAGCCATAATAGCCCCAAGCGTCTTTCCTGAGCCGCAGGACCACACATTCATGGCATATGGGCGGGTGTTAGCCCACGCTGCGCCCATAAGTTGGTAGGGCGTAGCAATATCCGAGACATGACCCTTGATTTGCCGCGACATGATGGCGTTGCGTAGCAAATCTCGCCCTTTAGCCTCGAGTTTTTGTCGATCGTCCGGTTTATTAGACCAAGGAGTGACGATCTCGTGCATCGTAGCCCTGCACCAGAAGTGAACGTTGGACGAACGCAAGATTGACTCGAACAACCACGCCGCATGTAGCGGTGCTTTGACGAGCCACTCGTCTCGCTCGCCTAAATACTCTGGATTGGCGTTCTTAAGTCGCACTCGCCGCGTATCGAACGAGTTCACGTACACCATGCATCCAGGTATCAAAGCTTCTACCTGGCTCATGATATCGATGTCTGACTTGAAGGTTCTAAATTCGTATTCGAGAGTTGGTTGGTCGTTCATCTGGACCTCTTTGGGTGCAGACTATAGGATCCTTACCACTACGTCAATGACAAAGTTTGATTTATCTTCAGTATCGTGCTACCGTAACGGTTAAGGGAGCAATCATGGCGACTGTAGAATCTAATCAATTTTCCAAGACGATCGCAAAGTATCGTGACGCCCGTAATTGGAGTCAAGCAGACCTTGCTCGAGAGTCTGGTTTAACTCAAGCTGAGATAAGTCGAGTAGAGTCGGGACAAAGATTGCCGACGATGCGCATTGTGAAAGGGTTATCTGAAGCATTTTCATCTTCAACAAAGAAATCGTTCAACGAGCCGGTTCGGTACGAAGCGTGGATTGCCTTATTGGTAGATCTAGGTGAGCGTGTCAGAGTTGATGCACGCAGCGGTCCTGGTCGATGGACTAAACGCTAAAAGCAAATTTGGTGATGCGATTGAGAACTCATCTGGATAACGCTAATCTTGCTGTGATTAATGGTGCCCAACTAATAATGGCCCTCGAAGATCTTGGGTACGATGATGTAACGGTCGATACCGTCGACGGTGGATTTGCATTACTCATAGGTGGTGTCAGAATCGCTATAGGTCTCGGCAACGATCCAATGGAGGCATCCGAAGACCTCCTCGATCGCACAGCAGATCTGTTCTATTACAACGTTCCTGAAGCTTGATGGGGTGTAGTTCAATTGGCAGAACGCCTGGTTGTTACCCAGGAAGTTGGTGGTTCAAGTCCATCCGCCCCAGCCTTTGACCTGGAGAGACTATGGCTGATCATTCTTTAGATGACATCGTTCATTCCATTCAGTCTGCTGTTATAGCGGCAACCGACATCGCAGAACGTCATGAACTGGATTCAATCACGAATCAAGAGTTTTGGGAGTTGAAGGTTGATGAGAATGGAGATCCGATCACCGATGACGACGGAAGACACGTATATGCACCTCGTATGGTCGTCATGGAGATCCCAACATGGGAAGATGGAGTACTGGTACACAAAACAGTTCCGGTCCCCCTCCAGTCGCTCACGACGGGCCAAAGCCTGCGTGTGGATACGCTTGAAGTGGAGATGTCTGTCGAGATCTCTGGGCTTACGGCGGACAAGAAGAAGGGCAAGTTGATGGTTCGACCATGCTCGAACACACCTTCTTGGTTTAAAAAAGAGAACAATGCTGCTAAGGTAAAGCTGATCTTCAAGGGCAGCGAGCCCCCAGAAGGTTATGCAAGAATCGACGATCAGCTAATCAAGCTGCTTCCTTAGGCCTGATATGGATGAAACACCTGAAGAGCTGATCCATGAGATGAAGACTCAGGAACGGCGTAGGCTAGCTCAGCAGATAGGTGAGCGAAGGGAGCAGCGTGAGTCTGATGAGTTTCGATCTAAACTTGCGGATGTCATTAAGCCTACGGCTTTAGCTGCTTCAGTGACTCCGTATGACGCGGGTTTGGGTGACTTAGCTTATGCCGCAGGTGAGTTGATTGATCCTGAAGGTGACCCTGAAATGGC